>Ga0247610_10000891_pt1 | contig 39483 bp, 35 predicted proteins | sample 174DNAGHGhighgp2_FD_193483 | JGI IMG/M metagenome (GOLD analysis project Ga0247610, IMG submission 193483) | Sheep rumen microbial communities from Palmerston North, Manawatu-Wanganui, New Zealand - 1742 DNA GHGhigh gp2 | ecosystem: Host-associated > Mammals > Digestive system > Stomach > Rumen...
CTTTGTTCTCGACTATCGAACAGGTGGCGTACCAGCATTCATTCTGCATTTCCGGCTCTTGTTTCGTGGAAATCGCTATCCTGACGCACAGGACGACCTAAGAGAAGCACTCCAACACATCCGTCAACATGCTACAGAAATGGGAATTAACCCTAAGCACATCGGAGTTATAGGATTCTCTGCAGGAGGCCATCTGGCAATGTCGGCTGCAGAGCTATTTCCTCAGGAGGAACGTCCTTCTTTCGTTGCTGCCATCTATCCAGTCGTTACCATGACAGAACCATGTGTCCACAAACGTTCTCGAAGAGGTTTACTGGGAGACTCAAGAGTCAGAAATGAGCAGTTATGCGACCTGTTGTCTCTGGAACGTCATGTCCCAGATGACTGCCCCCCTGTTTTTATTGTTAACTGCAAAGATGACCCTGTCGTACACTATCACAATTCAGAATTGCTTGACGATGCGCTGACTGCTCATGGCATAGCTCATCAATACATACAATATACCACTGGAGGCCATGGCTTTGGAACCAGCGACACAAAGGGTTCCGATGAAAGCCGCCAGTGGAAAGAACGATTTATAGAATGGCTTAACACACTTTTTTAATATGGAGAAGAACCCAAAGTTTGACGACATCCGACCTTACTATGAGGACGAGATACCCCAGGCAATGAAACGAATAGCCTACAGTGAGGTATTTCCCTTGTTAGCTTCTTACGTCTATCCTGGCGAACCCATTGAGTCAGTACGTGAACGAGTGGCCAATTTTACTACCACACGCGAGTTTCAGCATGACACCATGAAACGTGTTAATGAACAGATTATCAATCGAAGCATCACAGATTTCTCATGTTCTGGACTTGAGCGACTGAGTCCGGACAAGAACTATCTTTATGTGTCAAACCATCGTGACATCATGCTCGACTCCTGTCTATTACAATATTCGTTCGTCCTCAATGGTTTCGACACGACTGAAATAACTTTTGGAGCTAACCTGATGATGAACCCACTGGTGATTGACATAGGGAAAGCCAATAAGATGTTCAAGGTGGAACGTCCAGGAGGCAGCATTAAGGAATTCTACAAAGGGTCATTACACTTGTCCGAATATATCCGTTATGTCATTTGCGAGAAGAAACAGTCTGTATGGATAGCACAACGTAATGGCAGGACGAAAAACGGCATCGATGCCACAGACCAGGGTATCATCAAGATGTTCTGCATGAGTGAACAAAACGACAAGATCAAAGCCCTTTCTGATTTACATATAGTACCCGTATCCATCTCCTATGAATGGGAGTCGTGCGACATTTTGAAAGCATTGGAACTTTATGAGTCACAATACACACGCTATACCAAGAAACCAGGAGAAGACCTCAACAGCATACTAACTGGCATACTACAGCCAAAGGGACGTGTACACATAGAACTTTGCCAGCCCATATCCGTCGTTGACCTGTCTGTATTTGAACATCAGACTAACAACGAATACCATAAATCCGTTGCTCGCCTTATTGACAGACGCATTAATGCAGCATACCAACTGTACCCTAACAACTACATAGCACACGACATGCTATATGGAAGTACAAAATATAGGGCAATGTACACTGAAGAGCAACAACATGCCTTTCTGAAACGACTTTCGAAACTCGACAGATATGACGAGACATGTGATGTAGAACAACTAAAAGAGATTTTCATCAGCATATACGCCAACCCTATTGACAACAAATGATTGTACGCATCTACGATTTTCTGAAACAGCATAAGCAATTCAGACTGCTGTCATTACTACTGCTAACACTGGCGCTGGCAGCGTTCACTGCTTTGCAAACCTACAAGGAGGACATCTCGGATTTTCTGCCTCTCAACAGCAATTATCATAAGGCTATCGGTGTCTATCAGGACATATCGGGAGCTAATCGCATTATTGCAATCTTCCAACAGCAGGACACCACACAAGCCAGTCCTGACACAATTACACAGGTCATCGACAGGTTTATAACAGCGTTGGAAAGAAACGACAAAGAACATCTTTTAGGCGAAGTAACTTATCAGATTGACATGGAAAAGTTGACAGGCATCTCCGACTTCGTCTATCAGCATATTCCATACTTCCTGACTGAACAAGACTATGTGCGATTTGACAGTCTTTTAAACGATCAAGAATTTATTGATCGTCAAATAGCAGCCGACAAACAACTGCTCATGCTCCCCATGTCAGGACTTTTGTCAACAAACATGGGGAACGACCCCCTCAACTTTTTCACGCCTGTAGTGGAACAACTACAGCAATCGGCACCTACAATAGCATACGAGAACTACGACGGCTATATTTTTACAGCCGACATGCAACGGGCCATTGTCATGTTAACGTCGCCATTCGGAAGTAGCGAGACGGAAAAGAACTCACAGCTCATGGCTTTATTGCAACAATGTGCTGACGATGCCAAGACCTCTTCTGTTGCCATTCACTTCACTGGCGGACCAGCTATAGCCGTTGGTAATGCCAACCAGATTAAGACTGACAGTCTGTTAGCTGTGTCCATTGCAGTAGTGCTTATCGTTGCATTGCTCTCCGTTGTCTTCAGAAAATGGCGCAACCTGTTGCTTATAGTACTTTCTGTGGCATGGGGATGGCTATTTGCCATGGGGTGTCTTGCCATTGTTCGCGACAACGTCTCCATCATTGTCATTGGCATGTCATCCATTATTCTTGGCATTGCAGTCAATTATCCTCTTCACCTCATAGCCCACCTGCAACACACCCCAGACATCAGACAGGCACTAAGAGAAATCGTAAAACCTCTGCTTGTAGGAAACATTACTACCGTAGGGGCATTTCTTGCCCTTGTGCCCATGCACTCCATAGCATTGCGTGACCTTGGTATCTTCAGTGCATTACTTCTGGTAGGCACTATATTCTTCGTACTGATTTACCTGCCTCACTTTGTCAAGACTGACACCGCCACAACCCACGAGGTCGCACTGCTTAACCGCATCAGCAGTCTGACACTGGAAGACAAGCGATGGTTAGTGGCTGTGGTATTGATTCTAACTATCATCTTTGGTTATTTCAGCTTCGACACCGAATTCGACTCCAACATCAGTCACATCAACTATATGACTGATGAGCAACGAGCTGATTTAGAATATATTAGTACCACAAACTCCACACCCAACACTCCACTCGACAAGAGCTCACTTGCAAGACAAGAACACTCAACCCTCTACCTCGTTTCTACTGGTACGACACTAAACGAAGCACTGGAAAGAAGTGAGCAGGTTCAACCTCTTATCCAACAATTAAGCAACTGTGGAGCTGTCAGTCAAACGGAGGGACCACAACGGTTCGTAAGCTCAAAAGCAGAACAAGAGCGACGTCTCCAACTTTGGCAGTCGTTTCTCCAAACGCATCAGCCACAGTTAGAACAGTCGTTGCTCACAGCAGCAAAACGACAGGGATTCACTCCAGAAAGCTTCAGCCAGTTCACAAAGTTACTTCATACAACGTTCCAACCACAGGAGCCTTCGTATTTCAACCTACTGGCAACAACAGTTTATCCACGAAACATCATTCATCACGATAATGAGTATAGTGTGGTCACCATGCTGACAGGCGACACCGATACTCTAAGTTCTAAACTAAGCTCACTCCCCACTGGCTCTTATACCTTCGATGTGAAACACATGAACGCCAGCATTGCCAATAGCCTTTCCAACGACTTCAACTACATTGGATGGGTGTGTGGAGCTATTGTTTTCTTCTTCCTGTGGTTTTCATTCAGAAACATTAAACTCGCCATCATCTCCTTCATTCCAATGGCTGTCAGCTGGCTATGGATATTGGGAATCATGACATTACTCGACATACAGTTCAATGTAGTAAACGTTATACTGGCCACATTCATCTTCGGACAGGGTGACGACTACACCATATTCATAACGGAAGGCTGTCTCTACGAACACGTCAACAAACGGCCCATGCTGGCATCCTATAAAAACAGCATCATCATATCGGCCGTCATCATGTTCATTGGAATAGGAGTACTCATACTTGCCAAGCACCCTGCACTCTACTCACTGGCTCAAGTCACTATAGTTGGCATGTCGTCAGTCGTACTCATGGCATGGCTCTTGCCTCCCCTACTCTTCAAATGGCTTATTCACAGAAAACTAATTTAATAAAATATGAAAGAACATATCCGACAACTGTTGGAAGAAGCATTGCCACTGGTGGATTTTGATGCAGACTTCCTTTTCAGCGAACTTGACTCTTTAGGTGTTACGACGATTCTGATGACACTATCTGACGAGTATGGCATACAGCTCGACGCATCTGATGCCACACCACGAAACCTCAAGTCGCTCGACGCACTTGTGTCACTGGTTCAGAAAAAACTTGCAGCACAATGATGCATCTCGAGGACTATCTACAACGGCATGCACAACAACAACCAGACAAAATAGCTGCCGTCTCTGCTAACCAGACCATATCCTATGGACAGCTTTGGCAGCAAGTGCAACAGGAGTCAAGACGTTACACCCCTGGAGTGCCTGTACCGTTCACGACAACACAGGACATCAACTTCCTCATTACCTACATGGCCATTCACCATGCAGGTGCCATCGCCATACCCCTTCCCTCCATGGCAGCAACAGGTTCTATATGTTGCGACACTCTACCACCAGGCCTCGCTGACATTCTGTTCACCACTGGAACCACAGGAACATCCAAGGGTGTCATGATTAGTCATAAAGCACTGATGGCAGATGCAGAAAACCTCATTGAAGGACAAGTGTTCAGCAACGACCTGACATTCGTCATCAGCGGACCACTCAACCACATAGGAAGTCTTTCCAAGATATGGCCAGTCATTACGTTAGGAGCTACACTCCACATTCTGGAAGGCATGAAGGACCTCAATGCTTTCTTCACAGCACTTTGCTCATATCCAAAGACTGCAACATTCCTTGTGCCTGCCAACACACGCATGATTCTGCAACTCTGTCCACAACGACTGGCAGAAGTTGCTCCACACATCGACTTCATTGAGTCTGGAGCAGCACCTTTACCACACTCAGACATGCAGGAACTGTGCCGACGACTGCCTCACGCACGCCTGTACAATACTTATGCTTCAACAGAGACTGGCATCATCAGCACTTACAACTTTAATGACGGACGATGCATCCCTGGTTGTCTGGGACGCCCCATGAGTCATTCACATATCAGCATCACCTCTGAAGGTCACGTGGCATGCACAGGCGATACACTCATGAGTGGATATACTGACACACCAGCAACCGACTGGCACCCACATATCATTACAACATCCGATTTGGGACATCTTGATGATGAAGGCATGCTCAGACTGACAGGGCGCGAGAGCGACGTCATCAACGTAGGAGGCTTTAAGGTGGCACCTGCTGAAGTGGAAGAGGCTGCCATGTCATTACCTACTGTCAAGGACTGCATCTGCATAGCCACTCCCCACCCCATCACAGGACAAGCCCTCAAGCTATTAGTGGTGACCCCACAAGGATGTTCACTTGACAAACGACAGACAGCACGACAACTCAGCCAGTTGCTGGAGCCCCACAAAGTGCCAATGCTCTACGAACAGGTTGATCATATCTGTAGGACCTACAACGGCAAACTTGATCGTAAAGCCTACCAACAATAACTTTTTCTTACAGAAAAGTTGCAGATGTGTCATTTTCTTTGTAACTTTGCCAAAAGCTATGCAGTTTCAGGTTATCAACATAGAAGAAACAGACTCCACCAATCACTGGCTGAAAGAACACGGCAAAGGCGACATGGTGGTTGTTGCCGGCTATCAAACAGCTGGCAGAGGATGTGGCACAAATAGTTGGGAAAGTGAACGTGGGAAAAACCTTACCTTCTCTGTTCTATTGCACCCTACCCATGTGTTAGCAAACGATCAGTTTATCATTTCCATGGCAAATGCACTGGCACTGGCTGACACGCTTGACCGTTACACAGACGGCATCAGCATAAAATGGCCGAACGACATTTACTGGAACGACAGTAAGCTGTGTGGCACTCTCATAGAGACACGACTGCAGGGCAACCACATACGCGACTGCATCATAGGAACGGGCATCAACGTCAACCAGCAACGTTTTCTCAGCGATGCACCCAATCCTGTATCATTGTACCAACTGACAGGTCACGACACTGACTTAAAGGAGGTATTAGAAACCTTCCTCTACGAGTTAGGACGATTGTTCGACCACTGGTCTCCTGAACTTATGCGTGAACGCTATCGTCAGCGTTTGTATAGACGACAAGGGCTGTTCAGTTATCGTGACAAAGAAGGACTGTTTCTGGCTGAACTGATTACAGTGAGCGATGACGGCACACTACTTTTACTCGATGAGTCAGGCAAACGTCGCAGTTACCGTTTCAAGGAAGTGACATTTATACAACATAACGAATAATCCAAATAACGTAACCAAGAAAGAAAATGAAATTCAAGAGAATCCTCCTCAAGCTCTCAGGCGAGAGCCTCATGGGTCAGCAGGGCTATGGCATTGACCCAGAACGGTTAAACGACTACGCCCGTCAGATTAAAGAAGTCAGCGAGATGGGTGTGCAAATAGGTATCGTCATTGGTGGTGGCAACATTTTCCGTGGTCTCAGTGGCAGCCAAAAAGGCTTCGACCGTGTCAAGGGTGACCAAATGGGCATGTGCGCCACAGTCATCAACTCGTTAGCACTATCATCTGCACTGGGTGCTATAGGTGTGAAGAACAAGGTGCTGACAGCCATTCGCATGGAACCCATTGGTGAGTTCTACACCAAGTGGCGTGCCATAGAAGCCATGGAACAAGGATATGTGTGCATCTTCTCTGCAGGAACAGGCTCTCCTTATTTCACCACAGACACTGGTTCGAGCCTTCGTGGCATTGAGATCGAGGCAGACGTCATGCTCAAGGGAACACGCGTGGACGGTGTCTATACGGCAGACCCAGAGAAAGACCCTACAGCAACAAAGTTCGAAGACATTACCTACAAGGAGGTGCTTGCTCGAGGCCTGAAGGTGATGGATCTCACAGCCATTTGCATGTGTCAGGACAACAACCTGCCCATCTATGTCTTTAACATGGACATTGTAGGAAACCTGAAGAAGGTAATGGAAGGTGAGCAGATAGGCACACTGGTTCACAACTAAAACTGAAAAAGAAAAGGCACTTCGCAAAGGGAAGTGCCTTTTCTTATTCTTCTGTAAATTCAACATACTCGCCGTCAGAGTCATCGAAAATCTTTTTGTTCTCTCGATCCTGACGGTGGTCTATAATGACCTCGCCACTCTCTGTCTGGGTGCGACGTGGCTGTGCTCCGTATCCCTGTCCACTGGTGCCATTAGCCTGACGATTTCTTTGTTCATCAAAGTGATACTGCTGGGCACGTCGTCCTGTGTAGTCATGACTCTGGTGATTATACATCACGTCTTCCATAGCACGTTTTGTGTCACGCACCCGTTGATAGATGCGGAAGAGTAGTCGCAGAATCATGAAAGTAACTATGACAACAGGAATACCTATTAATATCAAGACTCCCAAGAAAGCTTTGTCCATAGTGCGGTTTTATTTGTTGTTGTTAAAACAGTTAGTCAAAATCGACAAAAGTATATACCAGGCAATAACAATAGCAATGCCTATGATATTAAAAAGAATAATCAGTACTGCTGATGTCAGTACGAAAACATATTTGATTTCATTACCCTTGAAACCCCAGCTTTTAAACTTCAGGGCAAACATAGGAACCTCTGATACCAACAGCCAGCAGCTAAGCAACATGCCTGCCACTACAGCATAATACAAATAAGGCGACGACAACAGCCAGTCACCGGCACCTACCAGCAAGGCTCCCCAAAAGAGTGCATTGGCAGGCGTGGGCAAACCAATGAATCCCATAGACTGTCGCTCGTCAAGATTGAACTTTGCCAGTCGCAATGCAGAAAAGGCAGCCATGAGGAATGCTATATAAATCAGGTAATGCCACGGCAGGTATTCCACTCCGCCTTTCATGAAGTCAAAGATGATGGCTGAGGGCGCAAAGCCAAAAGTGATGTCGTCGGCCAGCGAGTCAAGCTCCTTGCCTATGGGCGAGCTGACACCCAACAGCCGTGCCGACATGCCGTCGAAGAAATCGAACACTGCGCCAATGACGATGAACAGCAATGCAACGTCCCATACTCCACAGAAGGCCCAATAAGTAGCAATGCAACCTGAAATCAGGTTACAGCATGTAATCATGTTGGGAATGTGCTTCTTCATTGTCAAATAGTCATTTTTTTAATTACGGCAGTTTTGCGATGACAGTCTGGTCGCCTGTAGTAGGCTGACCCATTTTCACACAGGGCTGCGATCCCAGTGGCAGAAGGACATCCACGCGCGAACCCAACTTGATGAAGCCCAGATGCTCGTCAATGTAGCACTCTTCGTCATCCTTGGCGTAAGTAACAATGCGGCGAGCCATGGCACCTGCTATCTGACGGCATAACACTTGCTGACCATCAGGGGTCTGAATCATCGTGTCAGCACGTTCGTTCTCCTCACTGGCCTTGGGCAGCCACGCTTTGTGGTAATTACCGTTCTGATGCTTGACAAAGAGCACCTTGCCGTCAACAGGAAACCAGTTGGCATGAACGTTAAACGGGCTCATAAAGATGGAAATCATCAGACGACGGTCATGGAAATACTCGTCCTCATCAACCTCCTCGACCACAACAATCCTGCCATCGGCCGGAGCTACCACAATCTTCTCCGTCTCACCATTGTAATAACGGATGGGGCAACGGTAGAAATTCAGCACTACTAACCACGCAGCACCAAAGACAACTGTGAAGCTCCAAAAAGGTATTTTACTTTCGAAGCCAAACCACAGTGCCAGTCCGATGCCGACCAGTAATAAAAGTGTCACGCTTAGTGTGTTGGTTCCCTCTCTATGTATTCTGATTTTCTTCAGTTTCTTGATTTTCTCTCCCATGTCAATCAGTCGATTCCTATCGATTACTTTCGGTTTCAATTTGCAAAGGTACGAATAAGAAAGCAAAATGCAAAAAGAAAACATGTTTTTCTTACCTTTTTCGATAGAAATACCTATATCTGACTGGAGTTTGACCTATGCTGACAAGGAGTTTGAGCCCATTCTACGCGAGTAGAAAGGCGTATATCTGGTAGTTTACCCTACCTATTTCTTTACATCCAGCGCTACATGCTTCATTACGACATTTAGTTAGTTTTTTTACGACAAGTTGTAGATATAGATAAATATAGATATTATAGTTAATATTATTAATATAAAATATTAATAATATTATTATAGATATTATAGTTTTTCGTGACGTATTTTTTTGATATAAATGTCGTAATGAAGCATGTAGCACATGATAAGTTAATTAATATGAAAAGTTTGGTGGTATCAATTTTTTGACGTATCTTTGAGGCTCCAATTAACAACAGAAAGCGACTCAACATGCAGGATTTCGTTCATTTACACGTACATACATACTATTCTATACTTGACGGACAGGCCAGTATCAAGCGTCTGGTTGACAAAGCCATTGCCAATGGCATGCAGGGTATGGCTGTGACTGACCATGGCGATATGTTCGGCATCAAGGAGTTTCATGACTACGTAGGCGGCATCAACAAGAGTCGCAAGAAGGAGGGTTTGGCACCCTTCAAACCTATTTTCGGCTGTGAGATGTACGTCTCGCGCTACGGCTCCAAGTTGCTTAAGAACGACAAACGTCATCAGAGTGGTTACCACCTCATAGTACTGGCTAAGAACGAGAAGGGTTACAAGAACCTGATTAAACTGGTGAGCAGATCGTGGATTGACGGCTACTACATGCGTCCTCGAACAGACAGAGAGGATCTGGAGCGTTACCACGAAGGCCTCATCGTCTGTTCTGCATGCATAGCGGGTGAGGTGCCCAAGAAGATTCTGAATGGCGACATGGCAGGTGCACGCGAAGCTGTAGAGTGGTACAAACGCGTATTTGGAGACGACTACTACCTGGAGCTGCAACGCCACGAGGTAAAGGACCCTACAATACGAGCCAACCGTGAGACCTACCCTCTGCAGCAACAAGCAAACAAGGTACTCATGGAGCTGGCAAAGGAGTATGGCATCAAACTCATTTGTACGAACGACGTACACTTTGTTGACGAAGACAATGCAGAAGCGCACGACCACCTGTTGTGCCTCAGCACGAACAAAGACCTGGACGACCCCACACGTATGCTCTACTCGAAACAGGAGTGGTTCAAGACGCGTGAGGAAATGAACGAAATTTTCCAAGACGTTCCTGAAGCCCTGTCGAACACGCTCGAGATACTCGACAAGGTGGAGATATACAGTCTGGACCACGACCCCATCATGCCGTTCTTCCCCATTCCAGAATCATTTGGAACAGAGGAGCAGTGGCGAGAGAAATTCACCAAGGAACAACTATATGAGGAGTTCACACGTGACGAGAACGGCGAGAACCCACTGCCACGTGAGGAAGGAGAGAAGAAAATCAAAAAACTGGGTGGTTACGACAAGCTGTATCGCATTAAGTTTGAAGCCGACTATTTGGCAAAGCTGGCCTATGAAGGAGCGAAAAGAAGATACGGCGACCCACTGTCGCAAGAGGTAAAGGAACGCGTGAGGTTCGAGTTGCACATCATGAAAACCATGGGTTTCCCTGGCTACTTCCTCATTGTGCAAGACTTCATCAACTCTGCACGCGACGAACTGGGCGTGATGGTTGGTCCTGGACGAGGCTCTGCTGCCGGTAGTGTGGTGGCCTACTGTCTGGGCATCACTAAGATTGACCCACTGAAATACGACTTGCTGTTTGAGCGTTTCCTCAACCCAGACCGTATATCACTGCCCGATATAGACACCGACTTCGACGACGACGGACGAGGAAAAGTGCTGAAATGGGTAGAGGACAAATATGGGCACGAGAACTGTGCGCACATCATAACCTACTCTACCATGGCCACGAAGAACTCAATCAAGGACGTGGCGCGTGTGGAGAAGGTGCCACTGGAAGATGCAAACAGACTGTGCAAGGCCATACCAGATCGTTTGCCCGACGGTCTGAAGATGAACCTCAAGAATGCCATTCTCTGCACGCCAGCCCTTCGTGAAGCAGAAGCATCAGCAAACGAGAAGTTGGCCAACACCATCAAATATGCCAAGATGCTGGAGGGAACAGTTCGTGGCACAGGCATCCACGCCTGCGGATTTATTATTTGTCGCGACCCCATCAGCGACTGGGTACCTGTGTCAACGGCTGACGACCCAGACTTCAAGGACACGAAGACGAACTGCACGCAGTACGATGGTCACGTCATTGAATCAACTGGTCTCATCAAGATGGACTTCCTGGGACTGAAGACGCTTTCTGAGCTACGTGAGGCTTGTTTGAACATCAAGCGTACTCGAGGCATCGACATCGACTTGGACACCATTCCCATAGATGACACCAAGACCTACGAGCTCTACCAACAGGGCCGTACCATCGGCACCTTCCAGTTTGAGTCCTCGGGCATGCAGAAATATCTTAGAGAGCTGCACCCAACAGTATTTGAGGACCTCATAGCCATGAACGCCCTTTACCGTCCAGGCCCCATGGACTATATCCCTGACTTTATCAAGCGTAAAAACGGGCTGGAACCAATCACATACCCCATTCCCTGCATGGAGAAATACCTGAAAGACACGTATGGCATTACCGTCTATCAGGAGCAGGTGATGCTGCTGTCGCGACAACTGTCGAACTTCACCCGTGGTGAAAGTGACGCACTGCGTAAGGCCATGGGTAAGAAGAAGAAGGACATCGTAGATCAGATGAAGCCGAAGTTCATAGAAGGTGGCAAGAAGAACGGCCACGACCCCAAGATATTGGAAAGTATATGGACAGACTGGGAGAAGTTTGCATCGTACGCCTTCAACAAGTCGCATGCTGCCTGTTACTCATGGGTGGCTTACCAGACAGCATACCTCAAGGCCAACTATCCGGCAGAGTTCATGGCAGCCATCATGAGCAGACGTCGCGACCAGATATCGGAAATAACGAAGCTCATGGACGAATGTAAGGCGATGGGCATTGCCACCCTGGGACCAGACGTGAACGAGTCGTACGAAATGTTTGGTGTGAACCACCACGGTGAGATACGTTTCGGACTGGCAGCCATCAAGGGCATGGGTGACAATGTGGCACAGGCCATCATTGGCGAGCGTGAGAAGAACGGGCCCTACAAGAACATCTTCGACTTCGTACAGCGTATCAGCCTAAGCAACGTCAACCGTAAAGCATTGGAAAGTCTGGCACTTAGTGGTGCTTTCGACAGCTTCGACATTTCACGCGAGAGTTTCTTTGCAACCAACAAGAAAGGAGAAGTATTCCTTGACAGTCTGTTACGCTATGGGCAACGCTACCAACAGGGACAGAAGGAAATGATGAACTCACTTTTTGGTGGTGACAATGCAGTGGAGATTGCCACACCTCCCATTCCGCAAAGCGAGAAATGGAGTGACTTGGAACGACTGAACAAGGAGCGTGAACTGGTGGGCATCTACCTCTCTGCTCATCCGTTAGACAGCTATAGCGTCGTACTGGAACACCTGTGCAACACCAGGTGTGACGAATTGGCAGACGTCAGCAAACTGACAGACAGAGAAGAGCTCGTACTGGGTGGCATCGTCACCAATGTTGAAGAACGAGTGACCAAGAATGGTAAGTATTGTGGATTTGTTACAATTGAAGACTTCAAAGGCTCTGGTCAACTGGTCTTCTTCGGCGAGGAATGGGCGCATTGGAAAAACTGGTTCATCACTGGTGGAACACTCTTCATTAACGCTAAGCTAATGCCACGTTGGCAGAATAATCCTCAATTGGAACCGAGGGTACAGAGGATAGAGTTTCTGCAGACGGTGAAGGAAAATGCGTTCGACCATATCACCCTCAACATCAATACCAGCCTGCTGGACGATGATACCGTGATACTTCTCAACAACGCCATTGAGCAAAACCCAGGAAAGACGGAGCTTCTCATCAACCTGTACGACAACAAGAAAGAGAACCAAGTGCTACTGAAAAGCCAAAACAAAACGATTGACGTAAACCTGCATCTGCTACAAAGCATAGAAAAAATTGCAGGTGTTAACTATGCTTTCGGATAAGTGGCACACTATTTGCTATAGAACCAATGAAAGAACTATTATAAACCCAAAAGACAACAACTAATTATGGAAGTAAAAATCACAAGCGAAAACTTTGAGAGCCTCAAGAACGGTGAACAGCCACTCGTAGTAGATTTCTGGGCAACATGGTGTGGACCATGCCGCATGATAGCCCCTGTTCTTTCTGAACTGGCTCAGGAATACGACGGAAAGATTACCGTTGGTAAATGTGACGTAGAGGAAAACGACGAGCTGGCAGCCGAGTTTGGCATCCGCAACATACCAACCATCATCTTCATGAAAGACGGCGAAATAGTCGATAAGCTGGTAGGTGCAGTGCCCAAGGCAAAACTCGAAGAGAAATTCAAATCTCTACTTTAACCTGACGTGTGCCGTCTGTCTGTTCGCTGATAGTGACACTAACGGCATCTGAAGGTAGCAAGGATTCTACCAACTCGGGCCACTCTATGAAACAGAGTGCGCCCGAGTAAAAATAATCCTCGTAACCCATGTCATAGACTTCTTCCAACTTCTTGATACGATAGAAGTCGAAATGGTAAATGGACTGCCCATTTGCCGAGTATTCATTAACAATAGCGAAGGTAGGACTGGTAATGACATCCTCCACTCCCAGCTCTTCGCAAACAGCTTTTATAAACGTGGTCTTACCAGCGCCCATCGTGCCATAGAATGCAAACACATGGTGGTCGCCTATGAGTTGTACAAACTGACGTGCTGCAGCACGTATCTGTTCTATATCCTTAATTTCTATTGTTTCCATTATTCTATATTCTAACTAACGTTTCTTACCCTTCATGCTGACCAACGGAATAATCATTTCCTCCATGGAGATGCCTCCATGCTGGAACGTGTCTTTGTAGTAACTGACGTAGTAATTGTAGTTATTAGGATAGGCAAAGAACGCGTCGCCAGTAGCAAAGACGTAGCTGGTAGAAAGATTAGGAGCAGGAAGCAATGCCTGCTGAGGATTTTTGATGACAAAAAGGTCCTTGGAGCTATAGGCGAGGTTCTTGCCCAGCTTATAGCGCAAGTTAGTGTTCGTATTTCGATCACCCACAATCTTCTCTGGTTTGGTACAGCGAATGGATCCGTGGTCTGTGGTAATGATGACGTGATAGTCCTTCTGTGCCAACACCTTAAACAATTCGCTGACCACAGAATGACGGAACCACGACTGGGTGATGCTGCGATAAGCCGACTCGTTATTGGCCAGTTCACGTACCATACGAGACTCCGTACGAGCATGACTGAGCATATCGATAAAATTGAACACCACGACATTCAGGTCGTTCTTCTCCAACGTGTTGAGCTGAGCAAGGAAACGTTCTGCCTCGGCTGATGTGTTTATCTTATGATAAGAGAACGTGTTATGGCGACGATAACGGTCAAGCTGGGTTTGAATGAGTGGCGCCTCGTTAAGGTTTTTGCCTTCCTCTTCGTCTTCGTCAACCCACAGGTCAGGGAACATCTCTGCAATCTTGTTGGGCATCAAACCAGAGAAGATGGCATTACGGGCATACTGTGTAGCAGTAGGAAGAATGCTACAGTATAACTGCTCGTCAATATCGAACTGGTCGCTTAGTTCTGTTTCCAGTATCTTCCACTGGTCATACCTGAAATTATCAAACACGACAAGAAACACCTTCTCCCCTGCATTGAGGCATGGGAAGACTGCCGTTTTGAATATAGCAGGCGAAAGCAAAGGGAAATCCTCGCCGCTGGTTCCTTGAAGGGAGGAGAGACGTGCCATCCAGTCCATATAGTTCTTCTTGATGAACTTTGCAAAACCCAGATTGGCTTCTTCCTTCTGCATGTGAAGCATCTCTGTCATGGCAGAATCGGTAGAGCTTAGCTCCAGCTCCCAGTGGACCAAGCGACGATAGACGTCTGTCCAGTCTTGCCACGTGCGACAATCCATTATCTGCATGGCAATCTGCTGGAACTGTTGCTGGTATCCGCTCTGTGTCTCCTCTGTCACCAATTCCCTACGATGAATATTCTTCTTCAGCGTCAACAATATCTGGTTGGGATTCACTGGCTTAATGAGATAGTCGGCTATCTTACGACCGATGGCCTGATTCATGATGTCCTCTTCCTCACTCTTCGTAACCATTACTACAGGAACCGAAGGTGCAATCTCCTTGATACGCTGCAGGGTGTCAAGTCCTGACAAGCCTGGCATCATCTCGTCCAACAGCACCAAGTCGAAATTATGCTGCCTACACTGGTCAATGGCATCTGGTCCATTGGTAACTGTAATCACCTCGTAGCCTTTCTTCTCGAGGAATAGCAGATGGGGACGGAGCAGTTCCATCTCATCGTCAGCCCATAGTAATAGTCCGTTTGTCATCTGTAAAAATCTTCGTCAAATTCAATATATCCATTATTATTAGGAGAGTCAGGAGCAAAAGGATCCCATTGGTCATCAGGAGTCGTTGGTGTATCCGTGCCTTCAGCATCGTCAGGGTCTTCCACTATATTCTCCGGATCACTCAATAGCGGGTCATTACTAATGTCAAGTGGTGCCAGCTCGCGTTCGTAGAACTCGTCATAGTCATTATAACTGAACGAGATACCCAGTTTTTGCAGATTCTCATCACTAATCATAAGGTGACGACAGCCCTGCAAACGGTCTTTCATCTGAGGGTCTGCATAGAGCATACGCACATACTGGCGTACCTCGTCATAACTGAGGAAACCTTTGACAACCATTCGACTGACGCCATCACCATGTTCCACTTCAATCTCGAAGTTTCGCACCAGGTAATTGGTAAAGTTATAACGTGCCAGCTCATAGAGCAACTGGTTGCCATTGATGGAGTCTGGACGATAAGCCAGCACGAAGTTGAAACGTGTGTTACGCTCTATGCTCAGCGTATCAATGGCTGTAGAGTCACGCTCGTTCATCACGGCATCGCGACGACTCCACACGTCGCCCATATCGAAATGTCCTCCATGTAAGCGACGGCCCTCCTGCACGCCACGAACTATCATACCTGCAATGGAACTGACCTCGCTGTCAGGATATTTCTCTACCACTTCCCTCATGCGTACCAGACAGGAGTCTGCCTGTCCTGCATTCAACAAGGTAAGACCTTCAATGAACAGGAACTTGGGGCGATGGGCTCCTTGTGGGAAACGCTCCATAGAGATGCGTGCATTTCTCATTACCTCCTGAACACGCTCAGCCTGAAATGCATTATATGTTGCAGCATACAGGGAGTCTTCAATATGCACACCAAAACGGGCGTTCTCTTCAAAATAGGGGTCGCTTAACAATATGGTCCACTGACTTTCTGGAAAGTCTTGCTGCATGCGTTTCAAACATTCCTGGGCTTTCTGGTGACGTCCTTGTCGAGAATAAAGCAAGAACAAATGATACCATGCCTCGTCATTACGGGTATAGTCTGGGAAGTTGCTTGTCAGCCTCAACAGGAAACGCTCGCTGGAGCGCAGATTGTCGAGCTTATCCTTAAAGATAACACCTGCATTCATCAGTCCATCGCTCAACAGCGCATTGCTGGCAGCCATTTGCTCCTCTGTGAATGGTATCTGCGCAAGATAGTACTCACGCTGATGAGGATCAAGGGCTGCACTGTCTGTTGTTGCATTATCATCCTGGGGAGTCACATCATTAGCCAATATGCTGTCAGTAGGCAACTCCATGCTGTCTGCCAATGCCTCTACATCGTCCATACGTACTACGGTACGGTTGGTACGCTGCCAGTTATCAACATTCTCACGCTTACCCCACTGACGCTCGAAGCTTTGTTTACCTTGACTGACGGCTTGAGGATTATAGAAATACCACAACCCTGACTGCTGAGGTGTAGTAGGTGTTGTAGGAGTTGTCGTAGCTGGTAGCCTGCCGTCTGTTGCTTGGGCAGCAATAGCCTGTTCGGCTTCTGCCTCTTCACGCGCCAGGCGTTCCTCACGTTCTTTCTTCTTCAGCTCTTCTATCACTCGGTCAATAGCTGCCAAGCGCTCTGCTTCTGGCATACGTGCCAATGCCTGCAATGAGTCCTGTAGATGGACGGCTTCAGTGTGAGGTACCAATTCGTCAAGAATGACAGAACGACGCGACAGCTGTTCGTAGTCAGGACGTTCACGATCCAACAAGCCAATTGCCTCGCCATAGCAACGACGTGCATCACTGTATTTCTCTGTTTGCCAATAAAGATTGCCCAGGTTCAGCAACAACACACCTTTCTCTATGCCACTTCGAGTAGCTTTCTTGTTACCTGTCTCGTATGCTTCAATGGCATGAATGGTATCATTCTCCGACAGATAGATATTTCCTATAGCATAATATACTTGGTCAAGATAATCCTTGTTATTATCGGATGCCGCCATACGACGCAACTTGCTGATCATCTTTTTCGACTGACCCTTCGCCATCACCTCTGTAGAGGCAATACGTGCATTGAAGTCCAGTTCGTAAGGAGGATTCATACGTGACACCTTACGAAAGGCACGATATGCTTCATCACGATGCCCAAGTCTGGCTTGCAACTGTCCCATGAGGAACCATTCACGTGCACGCTGGGTCCGACGACGCTCATGCTTGATAACCTGACGAAGAAAAGGTATGGCTTCTTCGTACTGACCATTACGAATATAATAGTCAGCACGAGCATAGTCCCAGTCCTTTACTGCACGGAAGTCCATAGAGTCACGCTGCATCTGACGTAGCACGTCACCTGCTTCGTAAATCCACCCTAACTCAGTGTAGCTTTTCGTCAGCCATGCACGCGCAATACCATTTATATGAGGACGTGTCTGATAGAGACGACTCATATAAGAGAAGGTGGCTGCAGCTTCTTCAAACTGTCCTTTCTGGAATTGTGACTTTCCTAACAAAAGCCATGCCTTCCAAATAAAGGGGTTATACTCACGACGCGAGAGCCACTCAATATCTCGTGGTGTCTTCCGACGACCCTGAGGCCATTCGGGCTTGCGCTTGATACTGTGACGACGTATGGCTTTCTCTGACTTCTCTATGGCACGATCAAAATGCGAAGAGCCGATGTTACGGGTGTTCTTGTCTGCCACAGGGTACAAGGGAATCAGCTCTGTAAAATTGTCATGATGGCCTTTTTCTTGTTCTTGTGAACCCTCAATAAACGCCTGCGAACCATTATAATAGATGTTATAACGGGCATGGAAGGCATGGAAGAAACGACTCTTTGCAGTGTTTTGCTTGGATGCGCAAGAAACCAGAAGCGTCAGCACACCAATGAAAAGAAGGGTGGAAAGAGGAGTATGAAGAGACGAACCGCCACACTTCTCCTTTTCAACTTTCTCCTTCTCCTTGATGGAAGTGGCAAGGTCAGCCAATTTACATTCAGAACGACTGGTGCACGAAGCACAATCGTTCTCTGCCTTCACTATAGGCTCATCCTTGTCACCCCACGAGAGCAGGGCGGCAACCACACCAAGAGCGATGATAGAACCTATGATAATGAGGGCAAATGTCATAGTATCTTATGTCGGAACAATTTCGAAACCTGCCTGACGCAAATCATCCCAATAACGAGGATAGGACTTGCTGACTACACCTGGATTATTAATCTTCAAGCCTTCAATACGGAAGGCTGCCGGAGCAAAGGATAAAGCCATACGATGATCTTCGTAGGTATTGATGCCTTCTTCTAATGAAGGCTCACACCGTTCTCCGCTCCATATCAGTTCTGTGCCGTCACCTTCACGCAGGACATAGCCTAACTTGCGCATCTCGAAAATAAGAGCATTGATGCGATCAGTCTCTTTTATCTTCAGCGTAGAAAGACCACGGAAGTGGAAAGGAACACCCATCACAGCACAACAGACCACAAAGGTCTGAGCCAAATCAGGAGAATTCACAAAATCATACTCCAGTCGAGGCACTCCCCTGCCACTACGGCGCAATGTTACCGTGGTCGGCTTGCCTGCCTCCGTAGTGTCAAACGATGTCTTTACACCCAACAAACTGAAGATATAACGTACAGAGGAATCGCCCTGACGTGAACCATCAACCAACCCCTCTAAACGTATTTCATCGTCTTCATTCTGCGACAGTGCCATCATCTCATACCAGTAGGATGCTGCACTCCAGTCATTCTCAATGTAGTAATCACACACCTGATAGGGAGTCGGACTAACCTGTATCGTGTCTATATCGCTCCACTCTGCCTTGGCACCATACTGATGCATGACCGAAAGCGTAAGGTCTATATATGGACGAGAAATAATATTGCCTGTCAGACGCAGTGTCAAACCATTCTCCAATGTGGGACCTATCATGAGTAAAGCAGAGATATATTGCGAACTAACATTGCCAGGCATCTCCAACATGCCACCCTTCAAACGGCAACCTGTTACGCGAAGTGGAGGGTATCCTGTCTCACCTAAATATTCTATATCAGCCCCCAGATAACGAAGAGCATCCACCAACAACTTGATAGGACGATGCTTCATGCGCTCAGTGCCTGTCAGCACGTGGCTATGACCTTCAAGAACACTAAGATATGCCGTCATAAAACGCATGGCTGTTCCGCCGGCCTTGATGTCGATGGTTTCCGGCATCTCGCTTAAAGCACGTATAATGACTGCCGTGTCGTCACAGTCACTCAGATTCTTTGGAAGTATCTTACTACCTGATAAGGCATGAATAATCAGTGCACGGTTCGAAATGCTTTTCGATGCAGGTAACTTAATGGTTTGTCTCAACAAACCAGGGGCTTTGATGGTATATTGCATATCGTCTTACACATTATTTATATATAATAACTTGCAAATATACAAATTATTTTAATAAGCAGCCAAGGAAATAGCATAAATAACAAAAATTATCATTGTTTTACCGAAAAAGTATGGCAAAAATTTGGATGATTCAGAAAAACGTCGTACCTTTGCAACCGCTTTTAAGAGCAAAGGATCGGGATTTAGCGCAGTTGGTAGCGCACACGTCTGGGGGGCGCGAGGTCGCTGGTTCGAGTCCAGTAATCCCGACAAAAGGAAAAGGAGTTGTAAACCAATTGGTTACAACTCCTTTCTTTATGCCCGATAGCTTACTCCATTGCTAAGCATTTCTACCTTATCAATATCTCTTTTGGAACATATCGCTGCATGTCTAATAATAAAAACACTTAAAACTAACCCTGGGAATTGCTGTTATTGTTTAATAATCAGTATATTTGCAGCGATTATATATAACCTATGTCAAATAGGTTCAGACAAAAACTATAAGGCAATGAAAAAGGTAATCATTCTTTTGATGACAGTTATGAGTACATTACAACTACAGGCACAGGACGAGAACTTCTGGATCTTCCTATGCTTCGGACAGTCGAACATGGCAGGACAGGCGCCTATCGAACAGCAAGACCTACAAGTAAGCGACCGCTATCTCAGCATGGCAACCACCGACGGAGCCGACCGCACACTGGGTCAATGGCGAAAGGCCATACCACCACTCTGCCGCGCAGATGCTCATCTGGGACCTGCCGACTGGTTCGGACGCACGCTGCTCGATGTTGTACCAGAGAATGTACGTATTGGTATCGTATCCGTAGCTGTAGAGGGTTGCCCCATCACGTTCTTCGACAAGGATCAGAACAAACCTCTTATCGCCAAGGAAGAACGCGACTGGATGAACAATATTCTTAACCAGTACGGCCGCGACCCCTATGAGCGTCTGCTCTCGATGGCAAAGACAGCTGCGAAGGATGGCGTCATCAAGGGCATCTTGCTACACCAGGGCGAGACGGATGCCTATAACGACCAGTGGCGCAAGACGTTAAGGAAGATTTATCGCGACCTGCAACAGGAGCTGAAGTTTGACTCCACGGCTGTCCCACTGCTGGTCGGAGAGGTGGTACGAGGCGAGTATGGAGGCATCTGCGGACATGCTAATCCTACCATCAACGATATTCAAAACCACTATCCTAACACGTATGTCGTATCGTCAGAGAATTGTCTGCCAAGCGATGACAACCTCCATTTCTCCAGCGAGGGCTATCGCATGCTGGGCCGTCACTATGCCTTACGCTATCTGGAAGCAACCAATCCACAACTGGCAAAGGTATGCCGCGAGAAACTGATAGCTGCAGGATGGGACAAGCCCACTGCTACTTCAGCGACATTAAAGGTTGAGACGCACAGAAATGGCTCAATGCTCAGCGTCTCTGCCTCGGAACCTGTAGAACGGATAGACGTGGTCAGTTTCTCCGGACAGACCGTCAAGACATTTGCAATGGGTGGTGCGAAGAACTTTGAGCTTTACCTCAAAGAGCTGCCAAAGGAGAAACTGGTGTTCGTTTTCCAGAGTGCCAGCGCAAAGGCAACTACGGATGTTGACTTGTCAATACAATAGGAAAAGCCGAAGCTGTCTGCTCCCTGCTCGGTTGGATTTGTAATCCAACCGTAATGAGTATAAGCATTTTTAATGCGGAACAATGTCTTGACTTTTCAAATGGTAGTTATTTATAAGCGCATTACAAATGCTTATACTCGGTGACGTCGGATTACAAATCCGCCTAAGCAAAGGTACAATAGGAAAAGCCGAAGCAGTTAATATGAAATGGCTCCTGCTCGGTTGGATTTGTAATCCAACCGTAATGAGTATAAGCATTTTTAATGCGGAACAATGTCTTGACTTTTCAAATGGTAGTTATTTATAAGCGCATTACAAATGCTTATACTCGGTGACGTCGGATTACAAATCCGACTAAGCAAAGGTACAATAGGAAAAGCCGAAGCAGTTAATATGAAATGGAATTCTCATCGGTGAGAAAATAAATTCCCATCGGTGGGACAAGAAATTCCCATCGGTGGGACAAGGAATTCCCATCGGTGGGACAAGGAATTCCCATCGGTGGGAATTCCTATTTAAACTATATTAAAAAACAAAAACATAGTGTTTTGTAATGTCCTCGATTGTTCGTAACCTTGCACGTTCAAACAACTAATTACAAATATGAGATATAAAATCGTTTTCGTGACACTCATACTGCTGGGATTACTCCAGATAGCGGGGGCACAACCAGAGCCCGTTTATTATCTTTATCATGAATGGACATCTGCTTCAGGCATATATAAAGTAACCAATGAAAGCAGAAGTTGTGCCACGTATAAGGTTCTTAATAGTTCGACCCACACCAACAACGGAGACTTCGGCGTGGGCGACAACCCTTGGTGATGGTTGGAACTGGAGTAATGAGGGTTTTAACAGTAATGATGAGGACAGATAACTGTCTATTATAAAACTATTTAAGACAAAGCAATCACGACAAAAGAAGAAGCTCGGATACGAGAACTTCCTCATCGAGATGATGTAATAAACTATTGATAGTTGATAAAAGACGGTTGACAATGGATAATATTGTCAACCGTCTTTTTTATACGACATCATTGATAGACCAGCCCATATTTCTCGTGCAGGCGGCGAAGTGTACCGTCTGTCTTCATCCGCTGAATAGCATTGTTGACCATCTGTAGCAGGTCGTTCTGACCTTTAGGCATAAGAACCCCTATCCTACCATGCGTGAAAGGACGATCAAGGAGTGGTGCGGCCAGCCGCGTGTCACTCTTCACATAATAAGGAGCTTCTGTTATTTCCGTAATCATCACGTCTGCCTGTCCTTCGGCAATGAGTGAAGGTATCTCCTCATTTTTCTGATGGACGATAATCGTGGCATGCGTAAGATGCTCGTTGGCGAACTTCTCATTGAGTCCGCCAGGATTGACCATCACCCGTACTTCGGGCTTGTCAATGTCAGCAAGGGACTGATAACGGTCTGCTTCGTCTGCACGACATAGAATGGTTTTACCATTAGCCAGGTAGCCTTCGCTCATAAGCATTGTCTCTTTCCTTGCATCAGTAATAGTGATACCGCCAATGGCGAGGTCCATGATTTGCGGTTTGGCCTGCACGTCAGCAGACAAGGTAGGCCACGATGTCTTGACGAAGGAAACGCCTACTCCAATATAACGGGCTATCTCCTGCACCACGTCAATGCCGAATCCCCAGTATTCACCTGTTGCGGGCTCCAGAAAGGAGAGGGGACGATAATCGCCGGTAGTACCGACAAGCAGCGTTCCACGTTCTAAGATGGTTGCCACGGAACCGCTGACAGGAACTTCGGTATGTGTGGAGAGGATGAAGGCTGTATTCTGACCGTTCTCTCTACCAAAGAGGAGTGCAGACTTCAGGTCGTTTTCTGGGAACAGCCTGGTACTGTCAAAGTAATATAGCTGATTATCGGTGTTGTACCATCCCCCTACGTAACCGTCGTGCTGCAAGGCATGGCTCACTACGTCGTTGAGCTGACTGCGCGAATGACTGTTTTGCGTAGCTGCATAACTGACGGCAATACCCTCTTGCGGTTCGGTCATGGTACGTATGTCAAGCGTGAAACCATCGGGATGGTTCTGGCTAAAAGCCCACACCTTATCGGCTATGGCTGAAACTGTAGCATTCCCCGTATTATTGTCGCTACCGCCACAAGAAGAGAAAAGGGCAGCACACGAGAGGGTGAGTAGTAGATACAGAAATGTCAGACGTGTCTTTTTACTCATAATGAAATGATTTTAATCTATTTGCAAAAGTATGACTTTTTTGGTTATTTCAATTACTTTTTGGCAAAAAACTTGCGTTTTGAATAAATTTCCGTAGGTTTGTACCGATAGTTCTGCAACTTTTCAGTATCTTTGCACGTCAAACTGACAAGACTAAGCATAAAAAGGAAATACCGATGATACATCTCAAAGATATCAACAAGACGTACCAAGGTGCACAACCACTTCACGTCCTAAAAGGCATCACCCTGGATATAGAGAAGGGAGAGTTCGTCTCCATTATGGGTGCGTCGGGTTCTGGCAAGAGTACGCTGCTGAACATTCTCGGCATACTGGACAACTACGACTCTGGGACGTACGAACTGAATGGTGTGCTCATCAAGAATCTGTCAGAGCGTAAAGCTGCAGAATATCGCAACCACATGATAGGGTTTATATTCCAGTCGTTCAATCTTATTTCGTTCAAGACCGCAGTAGAAAACGTGGAGTTACCACTTTTCTATCAGGGTGTGTCACGTAAGAAACGTCACACACTGGCATTGGAATATTTGGAACGCTTGGGACTACGTGACTGGGCAGAGCACTACCCTAACGAGCTCTCTGGTGGACAGAAGCAACGTGTGGCCATTGCCCGTGCGCTTATTACGCAGCCACAGATTATTCTGGCAGACGAACCAACTGGTGCTTTGGACTCAAAGACCAGTGTTGAGGTGATGCAATTGCTGAAACAGCTGAACGCAGAGGAGCATATCACTCAGATTATAGTGACGCATGACCCTGGTGTAGCAGAAAAGACAAACCGCATTATTCGCATCAAGGATGGAGTTATTGAATGAGATATGGCAGACAGCCAAGCGTAACAAGCTGCGCACAGGTCTGACAGGTTTTGCCGTGGCATGGGGAATCTTCATGCTCATCGTGCTGCTGGGTGCCGGCAATGGCCTCATCAATGCGCAGCTGCAGTCATCGAGCCGTTTTCTGTCAAACTCGATGATAGTGTTTGGCGGCAGGACATCGAAGCCGTATCAAGGTATGAAGGAAGGCCGTAACATTAACTTGCAGGCACGTGACATCAATACGACGGAGACGGCATTTCCACAAACCATTGACGAGGTAGGAGCTTCCTATGAGACGACAGCGACGATTACCAGCGGGCAGGACTATATCTCCACAAGCATCTCAGGCGTTTATCCGAACTTTCCAAAGATCAACAAGATAGAAATTCTGGAGGGACGCTTCATCAACAACATTGACCTTTCTGACAAGCGCAAGGTACTGGTGCTAAGCAGCAAACAGGCAGAGGAGCTACACGCAAAGGTTGGCGACCACGTCAAGGTGGCGTCACTGATGTTTCAGGTTGTTGGCATCTACAAGGCAGACGAGAGCCGTCAGTCAGACGCCTACTCATCCTACTCTGCCATCAAGAGCATTTTCGGTGCAAACACCGACGATGCCGGTAATATACAATTTACGTTTCACGGACTGACAACAGAACAGGCTAACGAAGACTTTGAGAAGGAATACCGTCAGCGCCTGAACGCAGCGCACCAGGTACATCCTGAAGACGAGAGCAGTTTCTGGCTGTGGAACCGCTATACACAAAACATGCAGATGGAGATGGGTATAGGCATCATACGCACTGCCCTGTGGATAGTTGGTCTGTTCACATTGCTTTCGGGCATAGTGGGTGTCAGCAACATCATGCTCATCACCGTCAAGGAGCGTACGCATGAGTTTGGCATTCGCAAAGCCATAGGCGCCAAGCCATGGAGTATCCTGAAGCTCATCATCACCGAGAGTGTCATCATCACTACGTTCTTTGGGTATATAGGCATGGTCTTAGGTGTGGCAGCCAACGAATACATGGATGCCACCATCGGCCACGACACCATAGACACCGGACTATTTCAGGCAACGATGTTCGTGAACCCTACTGTAGGTCTTGACGTATGTATCGAGGCAACGATGGTGATGGTCCTTGCCGGTACCATAGCGGGACTGATACCAGCCATGAAGGCCAGTCGCATACGTCCTATTGAGGCACTTCGTGCAGAGTAAAGGTAAAAAAAAGAGATTGTCCAATGAGATTAGATATAGACAGCTATCGCGAGATTATCGACACGCTGACCCGTAACAAGTCACGGTCGTTCCTGACAGGCTTCGGAGTGTTCTGGGGCGTGTTCATGCTCATTGCCCTTATAGGAGGAGGCCAGGGACTAAAGGAACTGCTCAATAATAACTTCGAGGGATTTGCCACCAATTCAGCACTTGTATGGGCACAACCTACGACAAAACCCTACAAGGGATTCAGGAAAGGGCGTCAATGGTACATGGTCTATCGGGACGTACAACGTGTTAAGGAACAGGTGCCGGAACTGGATGTTGTCACACCTATGGTGTCACGCTGGGGAACAAATGCCGTGGCTGGCGACCATAAGAGCTCGTGTAACATGAGTGGTGTCAATCCTGACTACTCACGTGTGTTAGAGCCAAAGATTTACTATGGGCGCTATCTGAACGACATGGACTTACAACAGCGCCGTAAGGTGTGCGTGTTGGGAAAGAAGGTATATAAGGACCTGTTCCCTGGTGGAGGCGACCCCTGTGGCAAACTGATCCGCCTGGACTCTGTCTATTATCGCGTCATTGGTGTAGATTACAAGGAAGGTGGCATCAACATCAACGGTAGTTCCGAGGAGGCTGTTACCGTTCCTATCACACTGATGCAACAGACATACAACATGGGTGAAAGCATACACATACTCTGTGTTACCGCCAAGCCTGGCATCACCATGAGCGACATTGCCAGCAAGATGAGACGGGTGATAGCACGCGCCCATACCATTGACCCGGAAGACGAACAAGGTGTCATGGTGTTCAATACGGAGGTGCTGTTCCAGTTGTTAGACAATCTGTTCAAGGGAGTCAACTTCCTCATCTGGCTGGTTGGACTGGGCACGTTGCTGGCAGGAGCCATTGGCGTCAGTAACATCATGATGGTCACCGTGCGCGAGCGAACCACCGAGATTGGCATCAGACGAGCCATTGGTGCTACGCCGATGATGATACTCTCACAAATTATCTCGGAAAGCTTAGTGCTGACACTTGTTGCCGGCATGAGTGGAATCCTGTTTGCAGTAGCCATACTACAGATGTTGGAACTGGCCAATACCGAAGACGGCATCGTCAATGCACACTTCCAAGTACAGTTCTGGACAGCCATCTTCGCTGCCTTTGCCGTTAGTCTGATGGGGGTATTGGCAGGTCTGGCTCCAGCAGCCCGTGCTATGAGTATCAAACCTGTTGACGCCATGCGTGACGAATAACTATAACAACTGTCGTAACAATAAAAAAAAATATCAATATGAAGAAGTACGGTAAACTCATTATTGCTGCCATCATTGCACTGATATTCATTGGCACATTCGTGTTCCTGTATCAGAAGTCGCAGCCGAAAGAGATTATTTACAACGAGTTCACGCCAAAGCTGGACACTCTGCAGCGAACCACTATCATTACGGGAAAGATAGAGCCACGTAACGAGGTGAACGTGAAGCCACAAATCAGTGGTATCATCACAGAAATTCTCAAGGAAGCAGGACAGTACGTTCAGGCTGGTGAGGTCATTGCAAAGGTAAAGGTCATACCTGACATGGGACAGCTCAGCTCGGCGGAGAGTCGTGTGCGCCTGGCCGACCTGAACCTGAAACAGGCACAGGTGGATTATGAGCGTGAGAAGAATCTGTATGAGCAGAAGCTGGTATCGGCAGAAGAGTATGACAAGGTACGTCAGCAGCTCAACCAAGCCAAGGAAGAGCTGAAGGCTGCTGTCGATGCCCTTGAGGTGGTACGCGACGGTGTGTCCCGTTCGAATGCCAGTGCCTCATCAACACTGATCCGTAGTACCATTAGCGGCATCATTCTCGACATTCCCGTCAAGGTGGGTAACTCCGTCATTCTCAGCAACACGTTCAATGACGGTACCACAATAGCCAGTGTTGCCAACATGAACGACCTTATCTTCCGAGGCAACATTGACGAGACAGAAGTAGGACAACTGGTTTCGGGCATGCCCATGAAGATTACCATTGGCGCCTTACAGGATGTGTCACTCGATGCCTCACTGGAGTATATATCACCGAAAGCCGTGGAGAGTAACGGGGCAAACCAGTTTGAGATAAAGGCTGCTATCACGTCCTTGTCTGACGGAAAGATTCGTTCCGGCTATTCTGCCAATGCAGAAATAGTGCTGGCACGTGCCGAGAATGTCATTACCGTACCGGAGAGTGCTATTGAGTTCAGTGGTGACAGCACGTTTGTATATATCATTTCAGGCAAGCCAGGACAGCTGCAGTATGATCGTAAACCTGTCACCATAGGTCTTAGCGACGGTGTAAACATAGAGATAAAGAAGGGACTGACCATCAAGGACCGCGTGCGTGGCCCACAAATCATTGCAGAAGAAAAGGAGAACTAAGTCATGAAAATATCCATTCCCACCATAGTCACTATAACAGCTATAGTCACTGTAACAGCTATCACCTCCCCCCTGCAAGCCCAGTCGGCTTGGACACTGAGGCAGTGTGCAGAATATGCTGTAGAGCATAACCTTCAAATCAAACAGCAGGACAACCAGCGGCGTCAGCAAGAGCTGCAGCTGTCAACGGCGAGGAATGCACGACTGCCTGAGGTAAGCGGAAGTCTGGGACAGAACTTCTCGTTCGGACGTGGACTGACGGCAGAAAACACCTATACGAATACGAACACCAGCAACACGTCGTTCTCCTTAAGTACCAGCATACCACTGTTCACAGGTTTCCAGATTCCTAACCAGATAAAGTTAAACCAACTGAACCTTGAGGCTGCCACACAGGACTTGGAAAAAGCCAAGAATGACATACGCATGCAGGTGGCACAAGCCTACGTACAGATACTGTACGACATGGAAATCAGAGATGTTGCCAACCGTCAGATAGCCATTGACTCCATGCAGGTAGTACGACTGGAAGCATTCGTCAGAAATGGAAAGGCATCAGAGGCCGAATTGTCACAACAACGTGCCACACTGGCCAACAGTCATCTTACGGCCACACAAGCAGCCAACAACTTACGGATGTCAACACTCACCATGACACAACTGCTGGAACTACCATCACCCGAAGGGTTCAGCATCGTACGTCCTCCCGTCGATGACTTGTCTGCCATCATCAGCACTGCTACCGTTTCGCCCGAAATCATCTATCAAGAAGCACTGGGCGTCAAGCCGGAGATTATGTCACAGGAGATTCGTCTGCGTGCTACCGACCATAGCATCAAGATTGCCCAGTCGGGTTATTATCCTCAACTGTCCTTTTCGGCAGGTTTAGGAACCAACTATTACAAGACATCAGGTTTTACCGCTGACAGCTTCGGTGAGCAGCTGAAAAACAACTTCTCACAATACATCGGACTGAACCTGAGTATTCCCATCTTCAACCGTTTCCAGACACGCAACAACGTACGCAACGCACGCATAGAACAGGAAACACAAATGCTTGCACTGGATAACAGCAAGAAGACACTCTACAAAGAGATTCAACAGGTCTATTACAACGCACTGAACGCACAGGCAAAGGAAAAGAGCTCGATGGAGGCACTTCAAAGTAGCAAAGATGCCTTCACGCTGATGCAGGCAAAGTACGAGAACGGCAAGGCTACCATAACGGAGTTTAATGAAGCGAAGAACAACTACCTCAAGGCAGAGAGCGACATGGTTCAGGCACGCTACGAAAACTTGTATCAGCATGCCTTGATAGAGTTCTATCGTGGCAGGGAACTGAATCTATAAGGACTATTATGCCGGCATGTCAATAATAATACGGCATCCCTCGTGGTAGTCAGTATCGAAAAGGAAGGTACCACCTAACATCTGAACATGGCGTTTGCTCAAGGCCATTCCCAGTCCAAGACCTTCCGACAGGTCATCAAGCTTGGTGAACGGCTCGAATATATAGTCATAGTATTCTGGTGGTATGCCTGGTCCTGTGTCCTCGCATATAAACCGTACCATGTTATCTCTCTTCATGATTGTCAGTGAGATATTCTTTCCGTCAGAATATTTGGCAGAATTATAGAGTATCTCACGCAGCGTGCGCACCATATAGAGCCTATTGGTACGAATACAGAAGTCATCGGTCAGCTCTGTCACAAAGCGGACGGACAAATGAGGAAACTGCGAACTGATAAGCGCTATAGCCTCTTGAGCCATGCTGTTACACGATGCCTGTTCATCCTTACTGATGTTCAGTTCCTGAGCAATGCCATATTCTGAACTGTCGAAAAGCATCAGCACCATTCGGTCTAACGTTGTCTTATTGTGATCCATTATACTAAGAATGCTCTTGGCATCCTCTTCCGGCAGCTGTCCGGAGCTGTCGCGAATCACCTGTGCAAAACCCATGATAATATTCAATGGCGTACGAACCTGATGTGACACATTCTGTATGAACATCGTCTTCTGACGAGCTGACTCCTTTGCTAAGCGTGTGGCTTCCACCAGCTCTTCATTGCGGTGCCGGGTCTGATCTACCATGTAGCGTGTGCTACCTAAGTGGAAGTTCAGCGAGCGTAACATCGCTGCAAAACTATTCTGCAACCGTCCTACCACATCTTCCCGAGGACTTTGGGGAATATGCACCTCGTAGTTGCCAGACGCTATGCTCTGTGTCTTTTCCAGCAACTGGTTGATTGGTCGGATGGCATGAGTCGCCAAATGATAGCTAAGCAACAGTATCATCAGCAGTCCAATAACAAGTAGTGGTATGAGCAATTTTGCCAGTTTGTAATAACCTTGCAGGATATCACTGTCTGGACAGACGAGGGCAAGGCTCCACGTCGTGCCAGGAACAGACTGATAGCTGACAAGACACGTCTCACCGTTTATCTCTACTCTCATGTTTCCCTTGTTGCCAGCGGTCATCTCATGTCCTAAAGCAATGATATCTGCATGCTCTACTGGGTCGGCATCGTCAAAGATACTATGGTGGAACAATTGCGTGGAGTCTGGATTGATGTAGTAATGTCCATACTCATCAAGCATGATAAAGTAGGAGTTGGGGTAAGGTCTTTCCTCCGATATGGCCTTGGAGAGCCGTAGCAGCGACATGTCAGTGGAGATAACTGCTACCAACTGACTGTCAGGACGGGAGTACAAGGGCTTGTTATATGAGGCTAACAAACCATCCAGTGTCAGCTTCAGCGTGTCACTCTCATCATAATAAACCACCCAGCTGGCTTTTCCTCGTTCTTTGGGTTGCTTGTACCATTCTTTATCAAAGTACTCGTATGGTTCTTCAATAACGGTATTGATGCTGTCACCTTCCCTGATGGTATAGACAGAGAAATACCTGCCATGTTGTGGAAAGACATCCGGCTCCGTACTGATGGAACAGCCGTCAATATAGGCATTGAATAGTACAATGCGGTGTGAGAGTGCCAACAGCGAGTCAGGATCCAGATACTCAGTAGCCAGCCAGCTATTGGTTTCGGTTGCCGTCTCTATGGCATTGACATGGCGGATAAGACGCTGCATCGTGGTATTCAGCACACTGTTGGTGTGCTCCATCGCTTCCTTACGTAACAAGTAACGCGAATGTTGGAACAGCACACCCAAAGAGAGGATGAAGATAGGAACGGCCAAAAGCAGAATACCAAGGCTGAGTTTCTTCGAGAACGACTTACGTATGCCTATCATGAGCGTCCTCCTTTCTCTTCTTTTGTTGCCGACTGCTGGAGCAGCCGGTTCAGCAGACTGGTCATCCTATGACCTTGTCGCTCAATGTCTGAGACCAGGCTGTTCACCTCATGCACATCACCATTTCCTATGATGTCATATAGTTTATTGACATCATCAATGAGAGTCGAAGTAGGTTCGAGCATCTGGTTCGACATGTTGTGTAAAAAGGAGGTCTTCATACGGTCGGCCTCTTTCGCCTGCGCGTAAGCCTCACGGAGTCTTTCACCACGTTCATTCAACGTACTTTTCAACTGGTCAAGTTCTCTGATGTTGGCTGACAACGACAGCTGCATCTGACGGAAGTTATCTTTCAGACGACCTATCTCGTCCTTCCTTCTTGCCTCGTCAATGATGTTGTGATAATTACCTTCAGCAATAAACTGGGCCGACGAAGCCAGTTCCTGCAGAGGCTTCAACTGACTGTGAATAATGGCACGAGAGAGTACGAACAAAAGCAACAGACCAACCAAGGCAATGGCCAGCACATAGTAGAACAGCTGTTTATAGTCACCAAAGACATCATCCTCTGGATAGACAATACCGGCACTCCAACCTAAATCCACTTCCGAACGCCCAGGCACAGCAGCACGACGGAAAGGTTTAAAGAACACGTAATAGTTATCATTGTCCACACTATACAAATGATAACCTGTGTCTCCAGACACCATCATCTGTGCAACTTCCATAAAGTTCTTATGGATCTCTTCCTTTGCATGGACATATCGTTGGGCCAATACACTCGTGTCAGGATGTACTATATACATTCCGTGCTTGTCCAACAACGTACAGTAAGAGTTGGGCGTAGGCTTCGTATCATGTATGATTGCCGACAGTTGACGGAGCGACACATCAACCCCCATGACACCCACGGGCTTGCCATTACTGCCATAGATAGGCAGGCTGAAGGTGGTAATGGGTTCCATGTCCGACATATCTGCCAAAGGTATCAGCCAGAGTGCATTTCCTGACGACATGGGTTCCGTGAACCACCTTTGTTGAGTATAAGGTTGGTTACCATAGGTCTCTGCCTGCATGACAAGCGAGTCGGTGGCGTTGACCTTGTCGCTCGCATTACGATAGACATACGCCATGAAGTACTCACGGTCCTTATAATAATAAGGTTCAAAAGCAATGGCACATCCGATGATGTATGGATTAGTCTCCACCAACTGCCGACAGTAGGTTGCCATCATGTCTGGCTGGTTCAGGTGCTGCAACATGTTGAAGTACATGTTGCCTGATGCCTGTTCCACATTCAGCAGAAGGTTATCGATACGCTCTATCGTGCCTTCTAACGTCTGGGCTGCAGTTTCCAATGCCTCCCGCTTCATCTGTTGTTGCGAGAAATAATACATCACGGCGAGTGAAACCAGAAGCAACAGCGTTATAGCGCTGACAACCATGAGGCTCAGCCGTGTGGATAAGGTTCGTGTAATGAAGCGTGGCAGTTGGAGCATTCGGTGCTCAGTTGATGATTATTTTCTTTCCATCGTGAATGTACAGCCCTCGTGTGGTGGGCTTGGCATTGAGTCGTCGGCCGTCAAGTGTGTACCATGTAGCAGTCTCTGGTGTATCAACTGCAGTGGCACTGATGCCTGCACTTCCCTCTAAGAAGTTCTGCAGTTCCTGCATGGCAGGCATCACCTTGCCAGCTGGCCATCCTGTATCGGTGCTGGAGTCATTGAACAGGCTGGCGTTATACCATCCATCCGTCACGCGTTTGGTATTCCAGTCCAGTCCATTCTCGCTGGCTTCCATCATCCACCAGTAAAGTCCCGTTACCTGGTCGTAACCGTTCAGCAACTCGATAAGTGCTTTGGTAAATGCCTGCTGACCGGCAGGAGTGATGGGATAGGTTCCAGAAATGTCATAGTTAACATTCGAAGGCTGCCATGCATAGTAATAGCCTGTCTCTACTATCATGATCTCCTTGTCAGGATGATCATTCTTCATAGCGTTCAGCGCATTCTTCAACTGTGTCAGATTGCCGTGATAGTAGGGATAATAGCTCAAACCGATGATGTCGTAGTCGGTCGTCACAGCATTATAATAGCTCTTCAGTAATGAGAGGTTACGTACCAACTCTGTGTGAATGATGATTTTTGCCTGCGGACATTCCTCACGACATGCCTTGGCAGCCTGTTCCAAGAATTTCATAAAACGGTTCCAGTTTGTTGGATTACCTGGGTCGGCCTTCTTCGCATTAGAGTTGGATGTACCCCATAGCATACCATAGGATATCTCATTACCCGTCTGAATGAAGTCGGGAGTGGCACCGGCAGCCTTCATCTGGCTCAGCACATCCTTGGTATATTCATATATCTTGGTATAAAGCTGCTCATCGCTCAGCGACTGCCAAGCCTTTGGAGTCCACTGCTTCACAGGGTCTGCCCATGAGTCACTATAGTGGAAGTCGAGCATCAGCGTCATACCAGCATCCTTGATGCGCTTGCCAAGTGCTTTCACATATTCCAAATCCTGGCATACACCTTGACCCTTGTCTTCGGCTGAGGCATTCGACGGATCAACGAACAAGCGTACGCGCATGGAGTTCAGTCCCTGGCCCTTGAAATACTGGAGCATATTAGAGATTGGTTGTCCATTTTCGTCAAAATACTTTGTTCCGTGGGTCTCGTACTGAGTAAGCAGTGAGATGTCGCCACCCACGTATTTCTGTGCATTTGCCATGATGGCCAGCATGACCAGCACTGTTGTTAGTAGTAGTTGTTTCCTCATAGTCATCATGTTTATTTATTGATTATTATTTACTTATGTCTATTTGCCCGCTGCTCACGGTACTTGGCTTTCTGCCGTGCAGAGCCACTACCATGAGCACCAGTTATATACTTCTTTTTCTTGGCCTTCGTCTTCACTTTGTCGTCCTTCTCCTTACGGGAAGCGCCACCGCGTCCGAAGTTGATGCCGTTCTCGAGGATGAGGCTGAAATCGTCTTCCATAATGCTTAATTCTTAATGCTTAATGCTTAATTATTTGTCTCCTGTGATGTTTTGATGATGGTCATCAATATTTTTATCAGTTCTACACAATCGTTTAACATGCTTTCTGCTTGTTGCTTTGATATGTAGTCTGTATCACGAAGAATCTCTATCCAAAACTCGGTTTCACTTGCTTCTTTAAGAGCTATACTCATTTTTGCAGAGAAATCCGCTTTTGTGTATCCTCTGAGAGCTTCTTTGACATTAGCTCCAACACTCGTTCCACTCCGTAATAGTTGCTTGCCAATGGTAGAATTACGTTTCTCTTCACACAAGAACTTATATAGTTTAACGCAGCGAACAGCAAATGCATAGCTTTTAACTGCGACAATATTATCTTCTTTTGCTTTCATCTTTTCATTAAGCATTATTAATTAAGCATTAAGCATTAAGCATTAAGCATTATATTAGTGATGGAACAGCCTGACGCCAGTGAAGGCCATGGCAATACCATACTTGTCGCATGTCATGATGACGTGGTCGTCACGTACGGAGCCTCCAGCCTGGGCGATATACTGCACACCACTCTTGTGGGCTCGCTCAATATTGTCACCAAAGGGGAAGAAAGCATCAGAACCCAGTGCCACACCAGTATTCTTTGCTATCCACGCTTGTTTCTCCTCACGCGTCAGCACTTCGGGCTGCTGGGTGAAGAACTGTTGCCACTGTCCGTCACGCAACACATCATCGTGCTCGTCTTCTGAGATATACACATCTATTGTATTGTCGCGGTCTGCCCTACGTATGCCTTCCTTAAACGGCAATGCGAGAACCTTCGGGTGCTGGCGCAGCCACCAGATGTCAGCCTTCTGACCTGCCAGACGTGTGCAGTGGATACGGCTCTGCTGACCGGCTCCTATACCGATGGCTTGTCCGTCCTTGACATAGCATACTGAGTTAGACTGCGTATATTTCAGTGTGATAAGAGCTATCATCAGGTCACGCTTAGCTTCCTCAGTGAAGGTCTTGTTCTGGGTGGGAACATTCTCGAACAATGCAGGATCGTCCAGACGTATCTCGTTACGACCTTGTTCGAAGGTAACACCAAACACCTGTTTACGCTCTATGGGCTCAGGAACGTAATTAGGGTCTATCTTTATAACGTTATATGTTCCCTTACGTTTGTCCTTCAATATCGCTATAGCCTCATCGGTAAAGTCGGGAGCTATCACACCGTCGCTTACCTCACGCTTCAACAACAGAGCAGTAGTCTTGTCGCATGTGTCGCTCAATGCAACAAAGTCACCATACGACGACATACGGTCTGCTCCACGTGCACGAGCGTATGCACAGGCTATGGGACTATCGTCCAGTCCCTGAATATCATCCACGAAATATATTTTCTTCAGTGTGTCGCTTAGTGGCAGACCAACGGCAGCACCAGCAGGACTGACGTGTTTGAACGAAGCGGCAGCACACAGACCGGTAGCCTGTTTCAGCTCCTTCACTAACTGCCATGCATTCAGTGCATCTAAGAAGTTGATATAACCAGGGCGGCCGTTAATCACTTCTATGGGTAAGTCGCCATCCTGCATGAAGATGCGCGAAGGTTTCTGATTCGGATTACATCCGTACTTCAGTTGTAGTTCTTTCATTTTACTATATATATAATAATGTATATCAGGTGCAAAGATACGAATAATTTTCCACAAACAAGCATTTCATGTAATGTAAAAATCGTTATATCAATCTTGACAAAATATAAAACGCTGCAAAGGTAACCATAAAATCCGAGAAACCCACACACTTTGGAGTTTTTTTAAACATTGCACCAATTCGGGTATAATTTAGGTTGTATCGTAAAAAAATTATACCCGTTTTGGTATATTATTTGCAAAAGTTTTGTATCTTTGCACCCGTTAAGGTATAATAACAGCTATGACTTTATCGGAACATATCAAACAAAAGCGGAAGAAAAACGGCCTTTCTCAAGTAGAGTTAGCAGAGAGGGCAGGTGTGGGTCTCAGGTTTGTGAGGGACCTTGAACAAGGAAAACAGACATTGAGGATGGACAAGGTGAATGATGTGCTTGCCTTGTTTGGCGAACATCTCGGACCTGTAAAAACTGATATAGCATGAAACAGGCTGTTTGGACATCCATGTCTGAAAGTCTCCCCACATACACAGGATGTCGTGGACGTTGCAGACGATGCTCATCCTATGCCGAGGCGCCCGTATTGTTTCTTATACTATAGGTTATGAAATGACCCCCGAAAGCTAAAGACAAAGCATTCGGGGGTCACGTCATTAGTTGCGTTATAATGTTGGAAGTACCTGTTTACCAGTCGAGTTCTTCTTCGTCCTCCTCGTCTTCGAAGTCGTAGTATTCGTCACTTAAGACCTGTCCACCGTTATAGTCTTTATTACTTAAGTTTGGAGAACCAGCCATCAAATGCTGTGAAGAGCCAATAACAATAACCTCTGTCGAAGGTACTATATATAGTTTCTTATCCATAATTCGTTTTCCTCCTTCTTCTTATTTAATGATTACTTTCTTACCATTCACAATATACAGTCCTTTCGTCAGCTGATTTACACGACGACCACTGAGGTCATAATAAACATTATCCATCATCAACTGTCCATTGTCGATTGTACGAATAGCCGTTGCATCGCCGTTGCCTTCAAATGAAAGCCAAGGAGCACTTACAGCACCCTCAAACTTCAGATAAGCCTTACCAACAGGTACTGTTGCAGATACAGCATTTATTCTTTGGAACTCAGCTTTATTTGTTTCGCTGTTAACACTGAGAACATATTTAGTGTAACCATCTTCCTTTGCAACTTCATCACCTGTGCCAGCTACAAGTTTGTTAGCTGTAACATTAGTAGTACTACTGCCCAAAATAGGAATATTATAAGAACCCTGAGCGCCCTTCAACAGAAGGCCTGTTCCTGCAGGAACGGTTCCTGTGACCTCATCCTTAATAACAGAATTGCCTTCAAAGCCAGATACCATATAAGCTGTAAGCCCATCTGTTGCCTTAGAGAAGTCAAGTGCATAATCACTAGCAAATGTCACCCAACCATATTCACCGACTTCGGCTGTAACGGGAAGGAGATCGAGGTGACCACCTTCTGTCAGTAGCCTGGCTGTAAAATCTAAATCTTTTTCCGTATCAGACATGGTAAACTCACACGTTCTACCAAATTCTTTACCTGTGGTTGAAGTCTGCAATGCTGTAATGGTAACTTTGGCACCTTCGCGTTTTACAGTAACAACTACAGTTGCTCCATACATATCATCAATATAAGTATCCCAGTCATACATACCAGTACCAGGAGTGTTCCATAATACATTGGCTGTTCCTGTCCATGTAGCATCGCCCCACATTCTGTTATCGGAACCGAAATCGAAATACTTTGTATTCTGTTGTAGTTCTAATGTCCAGCTATTTGGGGCTGCCAATTTATTAGAATAGTTTATAAATTTAAAAGATAAGCTTTTATCAGGAGCAACAATAAAGTCCTCTCTGGCACCAGCTCCAAATACACCTGTATTATCCTCTACACCTAACAATGTACCAGTGATTTGTTCAGTATCCGACTGTGACACTTCACTGACATTCATAACCATATTATCGGCACAAAGAAAAACATAGACATCGTCAGTAGTTCCTAAATCCTGTTCGTAATAATGACGATATTTTTTATTTGACTGTGTTGTAATATCATTAAATATAAGAATTTTGGTTCCAAGTCTTTTTACAGAAGTCTTTATTGTTGCATTTGTGATGACATCATTGGTTTTAACCTCTCCAAAAGAATTTTTGTTAAAGGGACCTTCTACATTCCAATCAGTAGTATAATGCGCCCAATCAACTGACCTTAAAAACAAATACCCATTATCTCCACCAAAAGCTATAGCATTTGTTTTTGTAACATTAATTACAAAACTTGCCCATTGACCATTAAATCCAGTAACACTAAAAGTGAAATTTTGAGATTTTCCTTCACTTAATACATAGCCCTCAGAATGTGCTTCTGCCCAGCCTTTACTTAAATCTCCAATAGTCTGGTCTGCCCACGCCGTGGAACTAAGAATTACTCCCCCCAGTACGAGGAGTGCCTTGCGTAAAAATTTGTTCATCGTTATTATTATTAGTAGTTAGTTAATAAATAGCTTATTATTACTTCGTAAAACGTTAGTAGTTATCAGGTGCAAAGATAATAAATGTATTTCAAACACCCAAATATTTGTGTAACAAAGTTGTAATATTGTGTATTTTTAACACTTTACGTATTACTCTCTCGCTGACTGAACGTTATTTAAGCAACGCGTTGCCGTTATTTTTTTAATAAAAAGTGAACCATATTCAGGATAAAATGACTATTTTTGCGGTGATATTAACCAACACGATATATTTTACAGCACAACCACTGTAGAGGCTGCGCACTCTTTGAGTAGCGTAGCCTTACTTTGTATTTATGCGCAATGCTTTGCGCAATAAAATTGTAACATTTTACGTTAGCATATCAACTGAAAGGAGTAATTTTGTCGTGGCAATATGGCAAAGAAAAGAATATCACAACGCGACATCGCCAAAAAGCTGGGTGTAAACACATCGACGGTGTCACGCGCATTACGCGGTCTCGACGGCGTGAGCGAGAAGCTACGAGAACAAATCGAACAAATGGCAAAGGAACATGGGTATCGTCCGAACCCTTTTGCCACGAGTCTGCGTTACGACACCACACGAACCATCGGCATCGTTGTGCCCAACATGTCGTTCAGCCACTGGGCCCATATTGTCAGACGTATGGAGAGCGAAGCGCGCAAGGCCGGATACATGTGTATTATTACTGACAGCGACGACCAGTACGCCAACGAAGTCAGTTGCATTGAACGGCTCATCAACATGCATGTAGAAGGAATCATCATTTGCCATGCCCAGGACACTACCGACTTTTCACATCT
>Ga0247610_10000892_pt1 | contig 39475 bp, 68 predicted proteins | sample 174DNAGHGhighgp2_FD_193483 | JGI IMG/M metagenome (GOLD analysis project Ga0247610, IMG submission 193483) | Sheep rumen microbial communities from Palmerston North, Manawatu-Wanganui, New Zealand - 1742 DNA GHGhigh gp2 | ecosystem: Host-associated > Mammals > Digestive system > Stomach > Rumen...
AAAATCAGAACAGATTATTCCTATTTAAATTAGAAGCATACATTAACGATACATTAACAAAAATGAGACGAGTTAGAAGCGTTGACAGAATAAGTGTAACTCGTATTGATATTCATGATTATCAAGTTGAATTTGATATTACAAGTATTAACGACGAAATAATTAAAGGTAGTGTGGTCTTATGAATTATGTTGAAAAGGATTATGAGGAAATTTTTGAAGAAGCATTACAAGATAGTCTTGAAAGTGGATTAATTAGTCATGCTGAAGATTTTGAAGATTTCATAGCAAATAAACAAGATATCAGCAATTATTATGTTATGGATAAATCAGTGATAAGTCAAATGATTGCTAAAATTTATAGTGAGGGAATTACTCCAACTTATGAGTCTGCTAAAGTTGAATATGCTGAGGGAGTAGATCTAGATGACATTGGAAAAATCGTAGGTATCCCAAGGCCGGAAGCCACTTATGCTTATGCTACTGTTAATTTCTCATTAACTGAAATTCTTGAGGAAGATGTTAACATTGAATCTGGAGTAATCATCTCCACTAATGGAGGTGTGGAATATAGAACCCTGGAGAATATTTTCATTGCAGCTGGAAGTGAAAGCACTAGCGTTTCATGTATTGCACTTGAACCAGGTGTAGCAAGTAAAGTTATTGCAGAATCATTAGTGAATATTGATAGTGAAATAGAATATGACCTTGAATGTATTAATCCTGACCCATCCAATGGGGGTAGTGAGGCATATACTGATGATGAATACCGTTACTTATTAATGAACTGGAAATTAGTTAACTTGAAAGGTTCAACTGAAGCATATGAAGAATATCTTGCTAATTTCGATGGGATTGACAGTTATAAGATTGTTCCTTGTTGGAATGGTACTGGAACAGTGAAAGTAATTCTTGACCCTGGAACACCTTATCAGTTAAACACTGCTTATCAGGATTTGCAGAATAGTATTAGTCAATGCAAAGAAGATATTACTATGTTTGCTCCAGTACGGAAATTAATTGATATTTATGCTACTGTTAATGTTGATATAGATCAGTTAAACCCTTACAGTGATGTTGAAAAAGATGACATTAAAGCAAGAATAATCACTGCCATTAAAACATTCATTGATGGAGGATATACTAATGATAATACTTATTATCCTGGATTATTATTAGGTGAGGATTTCATTCCACATAAACTTGCAGTATTCTTGGATGATGAGATTCCTGAATTGAAAAATATTAATTTCAATTATCCTGAAGATTATATCAGTATCATGGATGAGGAGATTGGTGCAAGTAACACTATTACAATTGAGATGATATAATATGAAGAAACGCATTACTGAATTAATGGATATGTTCCCATATTTCTTTGATAAATCAGAGACTAGTAATTTCTTCAAAAGTCAAAGTGTTACTAATAATCAACTTTTGAAGATTTATCAATCATTATTAACTGTTAAGGATAGTCTTAGTTTGGATAAGAAATGTTTGATTTGGAAAGAGCAGACTGTACCTTATGATTATACTATTAATTTCCTGGTGAATTATCCTTACTTGAAAAGTGTGAAATGCTATAAAAATGATACTCTTATCTATATGGAAGAATATCTTGAAGAAGATAATGTAAGTTCCTTCATTTATTCTTATAATAGTGTCGATGATAATGACTTCCTTGATGATAATATTGAAGATACTGAATTGGAAAATGAAGATACTCCAATCATACCAGAGGACACTTTCAAGATAACAGCTGAAACCTATAATGAATACATCATAGAGAAAGGATTCCCAGAAAACGATGAACCACAAAACAATATTTACGATCATGATATCAGCTTGGATGAAATCGGAGCATTAAATGACATACCAAGAAAAACATACATCACTACCACAGATTATGCCAACACAGAACCACCATACAATGACAGGTTAACTGAAGATGATTATCATTACATGAACCGTATAATAAACTATAATCTCAGGTTACATAACACACCTTTACCGGTTTTGGAGATTTGGAAACTTTACGGCATATTCAGTGACATGATAAACAGGGAAGAATATCTGCTCAAAATGTTTGATGAAACAATGCATCCATATGATGAAGAAACAGGCCTTGTCGGTGACTGGACACCATTGCCATGGGAACATAAAGATACATTATGTAACCTAACACCAGACCTCGGAAGATTCTTCTTCGTATCAGCAAACACATTACTACCCGTAAAAAACCAATCAGTAATATTCCAATTCCAATACTTGAATATGTTAGCTGAAAAACTAACTGGAGATTATACTGTAACAATATACTTAAACGATGAAGAAACACCATTAGTCACAGAGTACACTGGCAGCACATACACAATAACAAGTGATTTAATCAATGATGATACTCCAAACATCTTCAGATTCGAAGCATACGAGGGACATGAGATTTTCGCAACCGAAGAAATAACCGTTACAGTCAGAGGATGCAGTACTGCGGACTGGTATGTAAACCCATCAACAGGTGATGACACCAACGATGGAACAACAATCAACACACCATTCAAGACAATAACAAAAGCATTAACAATGGTGAACGGTGAACAAAACCTCATAGTCCTGACAAGTGGAACCTATACTATTAACAATCCATTATCCGTTAATACCTCATCTACAGTACTTGGATGTGGAAATGCTATTATTGAGAACACATTAAATTACAAATTCTTCAAAGTAGCACAAAACCAAAGATTAAACTTACAGGATTTAACATTAACGCATGATACCAGTAGTGAAATCATAACCAATCATAACTGGATCAACAACAATAAAAACAATAATCCATTATATGTAGTGATAAGTGAAGGAGCAAACAAAACACTCACATATCTCACATTAAACACTGATAAATCCGTTTACACTATTGGTGAAACAGTACAAATAACTGGATTATTAACTGACGATGAAGAAACCACCTTATCAGGTAAAAGTATAAAAATTTATGTTAATAATGAATTGGTAGATACAGTGACAACACTAAACAACGGAACATTCAGCAAAAATGTAACCGTAGAAACAAGTGGAAATGTAACCATCAGAGCAGTATTCGACGGTGATGAAGATTACCGTAGCAGCATGGCCAATGTGAACATAACTGTAAATAAAAAACCAGTTACAATTACATTCTCATCTAATAAGGCAAGTTATGTGCTTGGTGAAACAATCACATTAACAGGTACCTTAAAACAAGGTAGTTCCAATATTGGTTCTGCAAGTATTGAAATCTACGATGGAGAAACATTACTCGATACAGTAACAACAAATGCCAATGGAACATTCACAAAAACAGTGAATGCTTCCGCTGTTGCTTCTAAATCTTACCATGCGGAATACCATGGAAGCAGCATTTACGCTGAAGCAGCATCTAGTAACGTGAACATCACAATCACTAAAAGAACCCCAACAATCACACTATTATCAAGCAGTGCAAGTGTTACAACTGGAGACTCATATACCATATCAGGAGCATTACTCTATAATGGAACAGGTGTAGCGGCTGCTTCTGTAAAACTATATCTAGACCAATCTGTAATTGACACTTTAACAACTGCTAATGATGGTACATTCAGCAAGACAATAACTTCAACTGCCGAAGGCACATTCACTTATCATGTGGTCTTTGATGCAACAACCACATATTCTGGAGTAACTAGTGGTAATGTAACTGTAACTGTCTCAGATGCTCCAAGCTTTGATGCAATAGAATTGACCTCTGACAAGGATATTATATCCGCTTATGACCATGAATCTGCAACACTTACAGCTCAATTAATGTCAGGAACAACCCCTGTAGCAATCAGTGGTGAAACAGTCACATTTGAAGTAAGAAAACAATCTGATGATAGTCTTGTTGAAACTTTAACAGGCACTACAAATAGTTCTGGTGTGGCAACTGTATCTTACTTGGGAAAAGATACGGGTGATTTAAATATAAAAGCAATTGTGGGCAGCGTAATTTTTTCCGAAATATACGCTATTGAAGATTGTTTCTTCTATGGGATTAATACTGATGCTTTCACTAGTCCATCAAGCACTACATTCAGTAGCAATGGAGAGTATATTACCGCTACAACCAGTACAAGTGGAGAAAAACTTGTTTATCTCGACCATACATTATCAAATAATGATAACTGGATATATGAGAACGAAGTAGCAAGAATTGGAACTGTACAATCCATTGCGGTAATATGGAATGATAACTCATTTTATGGGGGTCAAGGAACAAATGAAACATATGTGTATTCTACTATGACAGAACAAGTAAGGAAAACACATACTGTTCAAGTTGGAGATAAATACACCGTTAAAAGAGAGAATGGAGTAACTTCCGTATATATTAACGGTGAATTAATCGAATCCCAAACCATTAGTCATAAAGCAAGTTTCAGAGTAGGTTACTTCATCAATCGTGGAAGAACACAGTATTATAAGAATATTAAATTTAAACCATTATAATGTTCTGATTTGCATTTCAGATAATCTACTGGTCGAACTGTCATAGTTACCAATTCTTGACACACTGCTCCTTGATGTACTTACAGATGTTCCACCGATGGTTAAAGTAACTGTACCATTTTCAAATCTTAATTTGAAGTCAATCCATTCCCCATTATTGTAATCGGGATTAGTATTGTTCTGTACACTTGTATTACTTGTTCCACTTCGGCGATAAATCCTCACATTCCTTGCAGATGAACTTGTACCAGTATCCCAACCACATAAGAGAGTATCTGATTTACTTGCCCCAAATTCAAGGAGCAATGCTCTTCCACTTGTTGTTGTTGGTCTGTATGCTTTCATACTCAATTCAAAATCGCCAGTTGGAACTGTTGGGAATAATAAGTCAGTTCCCATGCTTGTAATGTAATGATAATCTCCATCTGTACCAGTAGAGTAAGTTCCACTACATTTTGTACCATCATTTGAGTACCAGAAAATGTCTTTGACTTCGCATGTTTCGGAAAAAATTATACGATCCGTTGAAAATGATTTAATATATAAATCTCCCGTATCTTTTCCCAAGAAACGTAGGTTTTTGCTTTTTGCTCATATTTGTATCCAAAATATACGAAATACAAGATTGTGGTTATTGGAATCCTACTGAAAAATCAATGTCTGCAAAGAATACTCATATGTTATATGATACAAATATGGCAGTACAATTGTCTACTAATGCAGAGATTAGTTTTGATGTGCATATTCCTTCAAATAATGGTTATGATTATAGATATGGATTATTCTCAAAAGCATTATATGATGGAATGAATTATCCCAAACCATCTCTCTTATTCCTTAAAAAAAGTTCATCTGTTGAATGCAATGAAATGCTTTCATCAGGATTAAGATATTCATCATATAAAACTTATTCAACACCAAGTAATGAGTATATTACTATGAAATATGTTAAAAATGGAACAGAGATTAGTGTATATGTCAATGACAATCTTATTTACACAGATACTGTTTCATGGATAAATGATTATACAGATTATACTGTTAGTATGATAAAATGGGGTGGAGCAAGTACAATGTATATGAAGAATGTAAAAATCAAACCATTATAATGGTTTGACTTTAATGTAGTCTATATCGTAGTCTTGATTATCAAATATGTCTATTCTTAATCCTAATGGTAGACTTGTCTGTGTATCACGAAATGCTTTCACAACATTGTCTAAATACCAATAAATCTTATGAATAGTATCTGTTTTAATTGTAAATACAGTAGAAGTGCCATAATTAGTAGTAATACTTGCATCACGAGCAGTTCCACCAGTATCTTGCCACATTATACTCAATTTATTTTGATTGTAGTTTTGGAGTTTAAACCATATTCCTTTATTATTAAAGGTTGTTCCATTACTTCCGAAACCAACAACCCAGTTATTAGGAATGTTTTTAAGTTTAAATTCCAATTCCACATCTGAACTGAAAGTAAAAGGAGATTCATAGATTGTTCTGCCACTAACTGATGTATTTACAATAAAACTGTTTTTGATTTTTTGCATATTGTCAGAGTAGTATGGATAATCATAGACAACGAATGATTTGGATACAAACATGCATTCAGCTTTTATATATAAATCACCCGCACCCTTTCCCAAGAAATATTCATACTTACAAAAAAATTTTACTAATTTTAGGAGTTGTTTAAATGAAAAAAACTGAAGACTTCTGTGATGGCTGCTGCTACCGCAGAACATGTAATCATGACCTAGAAAAATGCTGCTACCTTGTACAAAGAGAATGCCTAATCAAACAAAAAATAGAATAAGGATGTAATATATTATGCCAAGGAATACGAATTGTAAAATAATCCATCATGAACCTGATTGGACACCTAATAATTATGAAATCAGTTTCAACCCCTCACAGATTCCAAGTAATATTCAAACGGAGTCTAGTGATAGTTTGCAGAAAAGATTGCAGAAATTAATGCCATTATCAACAAGGGTTCATGTTAATTTATCAACTACTGATTTTACTGAGAAAAATGACCTTGAAATCCATACTTGTCTACGAGTTAATGGTAAGGATGTGAATTTATTATGAAGATACATGGAAGTTATGTGTTTAAACAGAAAGATAAGATACTCCTAACTGGAAATAATATTATAACCTTATTAGGAGAGTCTTTTTTTATGAATCGTGCTGTTAATCAACATTTTGAACCAATACAATATATCATGTTAGGTTCTAGTAATAGCAGACCTAAAAAATCTGATGTAGGATTGGGTAACTTAACTGTGAAAAAACAAGTTGAATCAAGTGTTGATCTAACAAATAAGAAAATCATCTTAAAAGCTACCTTTGAAGCAGGTGAAGTATTAGGCACCTGTGAAATTGGCGTAGCAAATGATGAAGTATTAATTAGTCATGATATCTATGAGAAAATGACCAGTACATTCCTGGAGGATAGTATTGGGGATGTTGATGTGGAGTATACTTTCGAATTAACAACAGGTAGTATCCGTAAGGATTTCAATAAAGTTGCTGATAAGAATTACACTTATTGGATTGCAGAGCCAAGTCTTGTTGTTGGTGTAACTGAGAAAGATACTAATTGTGGCCTTAGAAGTGTAAACAGTATTGAGGAAGTGGAATCTGTTATCGGTTCTTATTATTATAGTATCAGTACTAAAAACTTGTATATTCATACTACACGTAATAGTAACCCTAATTTGGAGAATATTATCATAGAAACAAAATAATGGTAAGGTGTATATAGATGGTTAATTGTGAACCTAAATATAGGAATTTAAACAGGATACAAAGTTTCAGTGAACAAATGTATCCTACTGTGGAATTATTCAGGCAAATCTGCCAAAACGATGAATACCTGAAACAACAATTAGAAGAATTAGGATATTTAAGTCCTCCAGCAGTACGTAAAAGATTCAACCCAATACCAATTGACCCTAAAGTCAGTTATGGATTCATGGAAACCACAGATAATGAAGTAATCTTTGATACTGATACTAATAAATCAGTTACCATAGACTTTAGTGATGATTCCCTAGTTGATCGTGATAAGTCCAGTGCGGTTATTGCACATTATGTGGATAGTGATACAGGAACTATTGTTGACCAGGCCGTATTGCCGAATACTCCTGGAACATTAGACCAATCAGTGAAAAATTGGGCAAGCGGTCAAATCAATACACATTGGTATGTAGGGTATGATAAGAATGAAACTTATCAAGTTAGACCTAATTGGATTAAAGACCCTAAATTAGCAGAAATCCCATCTGTATGTAGGGCTCAAACATTTACAGTGCCTTCTGGCAAAGGTGGAACATTAGAAGCTGTGAGTTTGCATTTAGCAAATAATGGTACTGTTTGGGGCAGCTGGGGAAGTGCATTAACAGTCCAATTATGGAAAACCAAATCTGTTACAGTACCGAAAATGAATTGGGATTCTAGAACTTGTACTAATACTCCAACTGGACAGAATGAAACTATATCATGGCCTGATGGTAACCCGTATACTCCTATTGCTGAAACTACTTTTGACCCATCCAAAATTGAACCTGGATTCGTATCCATTGCATTCCCACAACCTCCAAGATTAGAAGAAGGAGAATCATATGCATTAGTCTTCATGTCCCCCTTAAGTAATTGGAGTCATTGCCCAAGGATTGGCGGATGGGGTCGGAACTGTGAAAACAGTAAATACATGTTAGGTGATGCATTCTTCAGTAACAATAATGGCCGTACATGGGAAAGATACGGACGTAACGATTTAAAAGTAGAATATTATCTTGGCCGTTTAACACCATCCGATTTCGCATTCCAATTAAACATACGTCAAGACTCAACCACATATGTAACTGGAGACCATTATCTATACTTGAAACCAATTCATACCAATCCATTCAGTAACGTAATATTATCATGTACTGATAGTGGAGACGCTGCAAGTTATCCAGGTAAATTACAGTATCAAGTGTCAAGTGATGGTCGAACATGGTATGACCTGGTCAATCATGAAAGAGCATTCAGTCAAGATAGTGAAGGTAATTATCCAAGAACATTATTCATACGTGTCAAGATGTGGACCACAGATAATACAAAAAGTCCAGCAATACAATCAATCACAGTTAACTTCACTAATGTCTTACCAAAACAGATGTATGTTCGTACTCATTTCTATTACCCAAAAGTTAGTCCTATGTTAGGTGCAAGTCATTGGGGCCGTATTTTTGCACCAGTGAATATTGATCCATCAACTGATTGTAAGATTGAAATCATCCAGGAAAAACAAGTAGTGGACCATTTCCAAATAATCACTGCTAAAGAATTAGATGAATTCACATGGATTGATGGCCTAGATTTGGATAAAATCACAGATGATGATTTAACCGTCAGATACCAGTATCTTATTGATAATCCAACAGCTTTAGAATTACTACGTGAACAAAGAGTATACATCCTACCATGGGAAGATGAAGAGGAAACTGTTCATGGTTTAAGTTTCTGGACATTAGATGAAGAAGAAAACAAACTCTACACCCCATTCCAACTTAAGAATAGTCCTGCTTATCCAATACTTGAATGCCAAATTCAACCAAGAGGAGATGAAGGGGTATTCAACCCTGGTGAATGGTACGATTACCTTGTAGATTACACTGATGACACTATTGTTCTAGCTGAAGACCTTATAATGAAATTACCTGCAGGAAGCATTACATTCACCTACAACCCAGTATTCGTACAAGACCTTGTACAATCTGAAGTCGGCAGAGTATACAATAATACTACTGGTAAATATGTTAATAATCCATTAGTTATTGATTATTTCAAACAGGATTTCATAGTTGAAGATAAAATCCTGGAGACAAGACAAGTACCTTTACGTGTGTCACCAGTAGATCCATTGCGTAGTGTAATATTGAATAAGGATACTGACAATGAAAGAGAACTCATAGAAGATACTGATTTCACAGTAGATTATACGAAAGGATTATTAATATTCGATATCGTTAGTGATGATGATTACTCAACAATCTTGAATGCAAACGATACACTTGAAGTAGTATACACTCCAAACCTTGAAGATGTAGGAATCGCATTAGGATATACCTGTACACGTGGAGAAAATACTGATAAACAAGTAACAATTAAACAAAACTGGATAGAATACAAGGTGTGATATTTTATGGTTGATTTTAATACAAGAATATTCAGTGAAGATGATGGTAAAATCATCGGAGCTGAAATAACTGTTTACAGTGACAGTGGAAATAAAATAGGAAACATTAGTGTAGCAGATGCTGAAACATTAGAGGAAATGCAAGCACAATTAGCAGTAATTGATGAAACCTATTTCACCGAAGCAAGATTACAAGCAATACTTGCAAATACTAATGAAAACACTCCAATTAATGCAACAACATTATCAGGATTCCTTTCATCTGATTTCGCAAAAGTCAGTCAATTATCCAATTATGCACCATTAAGTCATAATCATACAAAGAATCAGATCACTGACTTATACAATTACCAAATCACAGCCAACAAATATAATGTTGACATTGACACTGATGTGACAATTACAGTGAAAGTCACTAACCAATTAGGTAATCCTGTAGTTGGTGTTACTGTTCCTGTCCTGAAAGATAATCAAACATGGAGGTCTGGAACAACTGGTGTAAACGGTACTTTTTCACTGACTTATACTGCAGACACATGGGGATTAGTGATGTTTTCAGCAAGTAGTAGTAATTGTCAAGTGGATATACAGGGATGGAGGATTTTAAACACTGGAGGTTTCGTGTTTAGAGTTAATGGTCATCAAGCACAATTAAGATTCGTAATATCGGATGAAGATACTCCTGTAAAAACAGTATTTGAAGCATTTGGAGGATATACTATTCCTGTAGGATATCGTCCTGCAGGTCAAGTCGTAGGATTAGCATACTCTAGTAACGATGTTATAATTGCTGTGCAGTCTAATGGTCAAATACTTCGAAGGAGCATGAATCAAACCAGTACTATTTATTGTGGAGTATATGGGCAATTAGAATGGGAATATTAATATCAGCGTTAATATCTCCATAATACATTTATATTTGCAGTTCCAGTACCCTTTCCTATTAATTGGATACTTCCATTAGTATTAATTACAAATTTAATGTCTGCATTTACATGTGCAGGACGTATTATAGGTATCATTGGGGAATAACCTGAAGGTATTGTTGCAAGTGCAATTTCTGATGCAGTATTCTTAAGATATTCTGAGTGGTATTCTGCGAGTCTGTGGTTTCCATTAATTCTAATGTTGCTTACTTGTTTCCATCCGTCAACGAATATCTGGCAGTTGTGGTTCTTTGCTGAATATATCTAGGATTTTCTCCAGTATAATGTACCATTCAATTTACTCGAACCTGAACCAGTGATACTATGATAAGCAACTGCTCCATCAGTTCTACAAGTAATTATAGGCCATCCATGAGGGACTATTGTTGTTATATTAAATGGAGGATGATATCCCTCAGGTATCCACCCATCTAATTTTTGTACAGCATTAGTAACATTAACTGTCCCTTCAGTGTGGATTATATATTCAACAAGTTTATTGTTTAAACATCTTACTTCATAATTATTGTTTGAGGTAATTAATTTCCATTCTAATGAATTTTCTTTACCATCAACAAATATTTGGAGATTTTTTGTATTTGCTGAATAATATTTTAATTATAATGGGTTTTTCAATTGTACTGTTGCAGTACCCCACATATAACCGTTTGTATCAGTGGAGATTATTTCAACTTTCCCATCACCAACAACAGCAGTCTTTGCATAATTATTTATATTCTTTATCCCTACTACATATGCTGGAGAATATTTACTATCAAAAGAAGTTAATGTTTTAGGAGTATTTGCAGTTACTGAAAAATTATTCGTATTTACAATATATGTTGCTAATTTTCCATCAGTCCAGATTTCAAAAACATTATTGTTGTTATAGTAACGTACCACTCTTTTCCATCCTATTACATTGACTTGTATATTTTGGGTACTTGCTGAATACTGATGAATATTTTAGGGATTTAGTAAAGGATATACTAATCCAAAATGAGTAGTTTTAGCAGCAGAAGCATTGGCATCAACAATAATTGAAGAATCCCCCATTTGAAGCAATATTTTATTATTATTATTACTTGAATAATTCATAGGTACTGTTACTGTCATACTAGGAATCATTTGAGATGGGAACATATTATTAAAAGTAGATGTACCTGAACTTAGAGTAGTCATTGAAGAGTGTGAATAAATATATCCATTTTGTTCATTACGATACATTTTTATTGTTGCCCCACCCATATTTCCATTTTGAAGAAATTTCCATCCTTTTACTTGAATTTGTATACTACTAGTATTTGCTGAATATACACTCATTTTTTTTAAATAAATATTATTTTGAGGTCAAAATCATGGCAGAAATAAAATTTAAAACTATTGTAAAAATATCAAAGAAAATTAAAACATATGTTGAAAAAGAAACTAAACTTCCTGGAAAAGTAACTGTTGACAATGCAACATACACAATTCAAGATGCAGCGTACCTAATAGGTAAAGCAGTTCAAAACCCGGGGAAAAGTGTAACATTAATCAAATGTAGTCTTGCACCAAAACCATCAGGTGAAACAGTTGATTTGAAATTAACTCAAGATTCATATCAATCACTCGCCAAAAAGTTAAGTAATTTCATGTCAAAAAAAGAGAATAGGAGATTACCAAATTACTTATCCGGTTTTGGTAAAAAAATCAAACAAAGAGTATTCATCTACTCCTTTGCGAAAATTATTGTATTCTATGATAAAGAAGGAAGATTACCTAAAACATGTGGTTTTAAAACCAGTGAAGTTACTAAAAAAGCAACCAGCACATCCACATCAAGTAGTGCAAAAAAAGCAAGTAAAAAGAAACATGGTCACGCAACCAAACAGGGCTGTGACAACATGGGGCAAAACACTCCATATTATTGTGGACCTCACAGTATGCAAGAAGTAATCCGTAATTTATATGGAATTGTCATTCCACAAAAAACAATCGCTGCAGTTATGGGAACTACATCTTCAGGTACAGATCATCAAGGGTTCCATACATTTGTAGCATGGTTTAATAAAAAATATAATAAGAAATTATCAATCACTGAAAAATATTTTAGTGACATTGGAGTTAAAGGTCTTGCAAAAATTATTGCATCTGCTAATCAAGATTTCATCACACACATTGCATATAAATTAATTTACGGGCATTACGAGTGTGCAAATAGTGTAGGTAGTAATAATTGGAATATTCAGAATAGTCTTGGTAGTAAATGTGCCAAAGGTTGTTATTGTGGACATAAAGAAACACGTAGTTTTGCAACTGAAAAAGCTTGGATTAATGCAAAAAGTGGAGTTAAATCAATTTTAGTATTCACAAAGAATTAAGGTGAAATTAATGATGGATAAAGCAAAAGAATTTCTTAAATTAATTCAATTAAAAAATCAGAAAAGAGTAATTAAGAAAAAACAAAATGAAATTAATAAGGAATATGAATCTGAAGGGTTAACTGATGTTGTTCTAGAGAAGCAAGTTGAAGTTAATAAATTAAGACATGAATTTGATATTCCTGATGAAGATCATCTTGTTGATGAATTTGTGCAATGAAAAATTATAAATGATTTGAAACCATCTGATAAAGTAGCAGAGAATGCGAATATCATAGATGTAAAACATAAATAATTAATTTTTCCTACGTTTAAAGAATACCTTATTTTCAAATCGAATATAATTGAGTACATTAAGGGCCAATTGTCCGGGATTTTCCGGATGGTTGGCCCTTTATTTTTTTTAAATGATATTATACTCTTTTCCAGATAGGAAGACATTAATCACAATAGTAAACTCCTGGTTGATTACTTCACTTTTTTTAGTATTGTATATCATTACATTATGCATTGCTGTTTGATAAATTTCCTTTAACTTTTCAGGATTGGTTTTAATATATGTTTCATGTATCTCATTTTTGCTACGGCCTTGCAGACTGTCAATGTATTCAGCAGGTAGGCCTATATTACTTGCATGAAATTTCCTTAGTGTGTGACTTCTGAAGAATCTGTAGTTACCTTTGAATCCCCAGTTCATCTGATCGTTAATTTCCTGGAACCGGGTCAATAATGTTGATGCTGTGAAGTCAAATAATTTATCAGTTAATTTTAGATCATCTCTCACTTGGAGGTATTTCACTATTTCTGATGATGCTTCAGGTGAACAGAAAGTGTAATAATATTTATCTGTTTTAATCCGTTTCAGATAGAATGTTGGAATTATGTTGTCTTTTTTACTTAAGGTGTTTAGTATTTCTTGGATGCTTCCTCCGTTATGATAGTCTTGAGTAGCATTGATGAAATGTTCCACGGTTAGACTTAATGTTTCAGCTTTGGCCGTTCCTGAACTTGACATGAATAATATTATGCTGCGGAGGTCTACGGTTACTATTTCCAATACTTTCTTGATATGTTCTCTGGTGGGTAGGTCCATATAGTTGGTTTCATATAATTTATCATATTTGGCGTCAGGAAGTTTTGGTATTTCAATTTCGTAATGTTGGTAGAATGTTTTGACTTTGGTAAAATAAGTTTTAATTGTATTTGGTGATTTGTTGCTGTTGAAAAGATATGTTCTATAGTTTAATAGTCTTTTTTTGATTTTCCTATCTTTTAATATTATTTTTTCTTTTTCATCTTCTTGGGCTTCTTTTATTAGTTCTTCAATTGTCATGTTATGGAATTGGGTATAATTTTTTAATGCTGATTCATACCCTTTCCTGGTACTTTTTCTGACATTTCTGTCTTTGCAAAATTTTTGAAATAGTCTACTATTATACATGCATATTACTTTTCAAATGCTCTCTTACATAAGAGTATTATATTAATAAGATATAACATATTAATTGAAGTCACAGTTAAGTTTTCCACCTTCATTTTTTTATTCTTTTTTTTGGTAATGGTGATGGTTGTTAAAAAAATGGTGGTGTGAAAATATTAGGTTGGGGAACTGTGACTTTTTTATACTATTTTTCATAAATATTCATAATATGGCAGTATTGAAAATTGAAGTTCTAAAAGAAATTGTTGAAAAATTACCAGATGATTTTGAAGTTGAATTTAAGGACAGAGAAGATTCTGTTTTTCCAGTATCTGATGAAATTACTGTAAAAATAGATGATAAGAAATTAGTGTTGAAATTATATTAAAATAATTGTTCGTTTTAATAGTCACGAACATTTATTTTCATGAATATTGTCCTGGACTAAAATACAATACATGATGAAATCACTACTTTTTACTCTACAAGACAAGTTACATATACTACTTTTTACTAAAAAACAAAGAGTAGTAAAAATTTAAATATCCGCACATCATAATATAATAACCAGGAGACAATCATCATGGCATACAATATTTTAGAAGACATATACTTCACAAACTTCCTGTCAAGCAAACCCAACCTGACCGAAGAAAGTAAAAAAGGGTACAAAAGAATACTAACAAAATTCACCAAATCCACAGGAAAAACACTAGCCGACATAATAATCGAATGCAAACAACAACAAGAAATAGTCACTGAAAAAACAATATTCCAAGGCCAAGACCAAGACGGTAACAACATCATACAAAAACAAACAATCAAATTCGATGTAAACGGCCCCCGCTCCAAAGTAAAACAATACCTCAACAAACATATAGAATACTGCCTCGAAAAAGGGAACAGTAATGTAACAATCAACAACAACCTGACACAAATAAAAGCATTCCTAAAATTCTATGACATCGCCCTACCCAAAATGGAAACATTAGAGGATGATACCAAAAAATGGTATCTATTAACAAAAGAAGATTTCAAATACGTCATCAATGAATCACCATTAGGCCATGCATGCTTAATAAAATTCTTAATGAGTGCAGGAATGAGAGCAAAAGACGTTACTTCATTAACAATCGGGGATTTCATGGAAGCCACAAAAGACTATCATAACTATACTGATGTCAATGAATTCATAGACAATGCACCGGATGGGATGATAGGGACATGGAATTTTCATCCATCAAAAACAATCAAATTTAAGGTGCAATGTGTAACATTTAATGATCCTGAAAGTAGCAACCTGATTTTACAAAACTTACGTAAAATCAAGAATCATGTAAACAGACCAATGTCAAAAACTGATGCATTATTCGGTTCTCAAAAAGCAAATTATCATGAAAGTATAACTGCTGCATCTATCGCAGCGGAATTCTGGAAGAAAAATCAAAAACTAAAAAAATGGAGAATGCTAAAACTCACTGAAGCAATAGACAAAGGAGAATTATCCAAGGAAGACTTCGACAAAGAAGTTGAAAAAATACCAAGATTCCATGCTCATGCCTGTCGGAAGTTCTTTGAAACTACCATCTCCAGGAACTGTGGAGATTTAAGAATCTGCACATTAATGGAAGGCCATGTGTCTCCAGTCGCAACAGATTCATCATACATCAAACAAGAAGTACAAGATGTGAAAGAATATTATATAGCTGCATTGGAAGATTTAAGTCTCGAAAAAACAGAAGCAAAAGTTTACACTAGTGAAGTTAGAAGAGAAATGGAAACAAAAATAAACATGCTTGAAAAACAAATCGAAGAAAAAGACGCTGAAGTTAATGAAATGAAAAACACATTATCCAAAGTAGATGATGTACTAGCAAGATTAGATATGCTTGAAAAAAATAGGAGATGATATAATGACTCAACAATTAACAATAAAAGAGTTAGAGGAGATATTAAGTAGATTGATTGAAGAAGGCCATGGAGATAAAGAATTCCAAATATATTATGATAGTGAATGTGTTTACACTACTATTCCTAAAGGTAGTAAAATCCAGGTCTTACCTGATGGAGTTAGATTCACAGATTACAAATAGTTAAAAAAGTGTTACTTAAGTAACACTTTTATTTGTATTCACTAATTTTTTCCAGTAATTCTAAATATAATTTTTCTGCAGCTTCTTTGGTGTTTTCACCATTAACTGCTGAGATATGGTATTCTTTATTGATGGTTTCTAGTACTGTAGTTTTATTTCCTTTTCTTATATTGATTATGTCTTTATAGAATACTGTGCATTCTTTTTTTGGTATTTTGGTGGTTAATCTAATGTATTTATCTTCTATTTGGTAGCTTCCTACTTTTTTGTTTATGAACCATTGAATTTCTTTATTTGGTTTGAGTTTGTCGAATAATCCCATTGTTTTCACCATAGTTTTTTTATGATCATCAGCAGGAAAAGTTGATGATGAGTTAATTATTATATGTGCATATATTATGTTAAATTTTTTTCTATCCTGGATGAATGTTCATAGAATGTTGATAGATTTTTCTATTAAGTATTTATACTCACAACTAACATACATTATGATTATATAATGGAGTGTTAATTATGACATTTGAAGATGAAATATTAGAGTTTGCAAAAGAGATTCCTGCAAAGCTTGAACACATTGATACAGAAGAAACTACAAAAATCGCATTAATCACTCCTTTTTTAAGGTTGATGGGTTATGATACAACCAATCCTGCTGAAGTTCGTGCAGAGTATACTGCGGATGTTGGTTCTAAAAAAGGAGAGAAAGTTGATTTTGCAATATTGGAAGATGGTGAACCAATTATTTTTATTGAGTGTAAACCTGCAACTAATGACTTGAATACTGATAATATTTCACAGTTATTTAGGTATGTTGCTATAACTGACGTTCAAATAGGTTTATTAACTAATGGTATTGAATATAAGTTTTTTACTACAGGTGATGATAATAAGATGGATGAGAAACCTTTCCTTGATATTGATATCTTGAATTTAACTAAAAAAGATATTAAAGAATTGGAGAAGTTTGCAAAACCTAATTTTAATGTTGATGAAGTTGTATCAAGAGCAGATAATCTGAAATATCGTAACTTAATCAAGAAAACATTGTTATCTGAATTTGAAGAACCATCAGAAGAATTTGTTATAGCGATTGCAAGGCAAGTGTATGATGGTATTCTTACACCTAACGTTAAAGAACGATTCGGTGCTTTGATTGCTGTTGCGGTTAATGAGATAATTGGTGAAAAAATTAATAGATCTCTTAAGGATGCAATTGCAAATAATGAGGAAGAGCAGGAAGATAATCTTGATGAGGAGATTGACATTGAAAATGGAATTATAACTACTGACACTGAAAAAGAAGGGTATTTCATTATCAGGTCCATTGCATCTGAAGTAATTAACCCTGATATGGTAGCTATAAGAGATAGGAAACATTATTGTAATATCTTATATGATAACAATCAAAGATATCCTATTGTACGTTTCTACTTTAATAATGAAGAGCATTTACGTGTTGAATTCTATGATAAAATCACTCTAACTAAGAATGGTGGTAAGAAAGGTGAGAAAATAGATATTGAAAATGTTTCTGAACTATATAATTATAAGGAACGTATTTTAAGTGTTATTAATGAATATTTAGAGATGAAGGTATAATTTTATTTTTCATCTTTTTTTTACTATTTTTTTTAATTAATTTTTTTGTACAGTTTGATATTTTTGGAGTTTTTTTGTTAAACAGCAAATTTTAAAATACCGATGTTTTATTTTTTTAGATGAACAACTTAATAATTATAACTAAAAATTTCTAAACAATATTTATTTTTATCAAATAAAAATGTTTATATACTCATTTAACAAATATGATAATCAAGGGTTTGGTACTTCTAAAATAAAATTCACCTGGAGGTATCAAAAATAAGTAGTGATCATCAAAAACCATGACTTAAAAATATACAATAGAAAATCGTAAAAATATATTGTAAAACAATGATTTAAATATTTAAAAAAACAGAATAATTAATTGTAAGTTTGTGTAGAGGATGAATCATTGGTGTGGCAGCACCTCTTGCATCCTCAACACTGGTTACTTAAAAACAAGACACCTACGAGGATGAAATGAATTCCGTAACCAATAAATATATTTGGTTTAAATGCTATTTAAATTTATTTAAATTAGTCGCAGACAGAATGCGAAGTTTAATCGTATTAGCTATGCTTTTAAATAATTTTAATGCTTTTTTTGGATTTAAAAAAATAATAAGAAAATGTTATTATTTTTTACTTACAGTACATACTAACTCATTATCAATGATGGATACATTCCATAGAAGTTTGTCTTTGTCACCTAAGTGTAGGGCCTGGACAATTTCCACTGGAACTGTTGTACGCAATGATTTTGAATGTGATGTTTGTAAATTTACTGTTGACTCTAATTCAAACAATTTCATAACTCCTTTTTTGTTGTTCTTTGTTAATATATTTGATAACATACTATAAATAATTTACCTACATTTTAACTAATATGTAGGTAAATATTTACCATACATTTATATATTAAGATAACCTAACTTATAATTAAGAAGAATTCAACGGAATGGCAGTTCCCAAAAAATTCTTCCCAAAAAAATCCTACGAGGATGAAGAAAATGTATGAAAATGTAAAAAGTGAAACAATCACTATAAGCAAAGAAGAATACGATACACTCAAACAATATCGTAACATCGCACTAGAACTAGGCGAGCTCTGCAGACAACTAAGAGGTGATTCTGCATGAGCTTCGACAGAAGATTTGAATTACCAACATTCGAAGAAAACATAGACCTCTCCGAATGCGACACATGTAAAAACACCCATAACTTTGAATGCGGAACCGTAGGTTACTGTATCAATAAAGAAGGAGCACCTTACATCATCAGCAAACTCCTCTCCGAAAAAGGATACAAACAACCAAACCTTGACTGGGGATGTATTGGAATCACTGAAGATGAAAACAATACCACCTACAAACAAGTTCCAGGAATTGAAATATACCGCAAACAAGTACCAACATTCATAGCCAACATGAAAAAATTAGGATATGAATGCAGCACCTACTCCCACCCATACGGTAAAAGATACTTACAAACCGTCATCATAGGAAACGGAGTAGATCCACTAAGTGTTGCACATGTACTTTTAAAATTGGATGTGATATCATGAACATCCAACTAATCTTAATAACCTTATTAGCATTCTTCGGTTACACTATCGAACAACAACCAGTAAGGTTACAGAAAAAACTCACCTTACGTGAAAAAATCAACTGCTGGGTATACATTCACAGATTCGAACTATTATTACTCATCACAGTAATGATGATGATTATTCTTGCATTAGTAGTATTCCTGGCAATCGGCTCAGCAACAGACAGTGGAAATATGTACAATCACATGCAGGATGTGATTTAAAATGGCTCTAAAATTTAAAAATCCTAAAAAAGACAATCTCAGAAAAGTAATGGTTTACGGCCGTGATGGTAGTGGAAAATCAACATTCGCTGCAGATTATTGTAAAAAACATCAACTCAATCCAGTTGTAATTGATGTGGATGACACTAACAAAACCTCTTTATTCACTGAAGGAAGAGTGCTGCAGATTGACATGAAAACAGACATTTCAACATTCAGGAATGTGAAATCCACAATCGAAGAAATCAAAAAAACAGAATTCGATACAATCATCTTAGATGGAGTAACATCATTATTGGAAATGTTAACCTCTGACGCTAAAGGCCTTGCACAATATAGTGACCGTGCAAAAAGGTTTAACAAGATTTTACAAGCACTACTTGATTCTGGTAAACATATTATTTTCATAGGACAAATCGATATGGAAGTAATCTACACTGAAGACTTCCAATCACCAAAAGCAGTAATCAAAGTTAACAGTTTAGTTAATGAAAAATATCTCTGCTTTGTTGATGAGAAAGGGAATTACAATCATCAAGTGAAAAAATATCGTACCATTGAAAATAATGTTCATCAAAAGAGTGAACCTAAAACAGAAACTAAACCTTCAAAACCATTGATTAAAGAAGTTACTCCAAAAGTAAACACTCCTGAGATGACACCTGAACCTGTACCTGTAGATGATTTTGTAACTGCAGATGAAATCCCTAAAGAAAACTTTGTTGATGATCCAGTTAGAAACCAATGCATTCTAATCAAAGGGATGCTTGAAAGGGAAGGGGTTAAAGTTACTAAATCCAGTATGAGAAGTAGGGTAGTGAAATTAATCAAAGAGGAAGTACTTCCAAAAGAGAATAGAGCTTCTTTGATTAGGTATATTGATAAAAATTGTCCAGAGGGGTTAGAAAACTAACTCTTCTTATTATTTTTTTTGAGGTGAATTTAAACATGGCATGTTACATTTTGAATGGTTGGTCCTGGAGTATGCCAAGACCTGAAAACGGTATATTAATGTATCATACTTTAAGAGAATCTGAATTTAAGTTGATGGCAGAAAATGCCATTTCATGTGTATCTCATCCAGCTATAGCTAATATTCTTGATATCCCTTGCAGGACTGAACATATTAAATTAGGAGTAGGGGACACTATATTAGCAGTATACACAAAAGGAGGTAAATTATCTCATGAAGCAAGAACATTACCTTCACATATTTCATTAGAATACAAGTGTATCAAGATACTGGAGGAAATATGAATTACCAGGGAAAATGGATTGATTGTTTCCAGTTTGAGAAATATGCTGGAAATGAACGTCCACAATGCAAAGGGAAAATTGTATTCAAAACCCCTTGCATTGATTACTATTTGACTAAAACACAATTCGAGGAACTCAAAAAAAAGATAGAAGCGGTGGAATTATGATTACTGAATATCATTGTTGTAATGACTGTAAATACACAATCGAAACTATAACTAATAGAGAAGTTAGTTTCGGTTGCACACATCCTAAAGGAGAAGTTAATCCTAGTGGTGGTCTTTGCAGATGTGACTATTTTGAGGAGGCTTAATGATGGATGTGAAGTTACTTGAAAGTAATGATGAAACATTATTCCTGGAAGTCACATCTGACTCCACTCCTGGAGTAACATATGATGTGATGTATGATAAGGATCATCATTGGTTATGCACCTGTCCACAATATTATTACAGGAAAAAGTATTGTAAACATATGAAGGCCTGTGCAGAATCAATGGGTATAACTGACAGTAATGTTTACGCTGAGGTGAATGTATGAGTGAGTTTAATAAGTATGCTCGTGTTTCAGCTAGGTTACATCAATCTGAAAAAGAGAAACTTAAAAAAAGCGGTTATACTGCAAGACATGCTATTGAGTATTTTAATCAGTTATCTCTTAATGAAGTTGACAGGTTGAGTATTGAAGAGCATTTCCTGAATAAGGAGATTGAAGATTTGAAGTATGACCTTATTGCTAAAGAGATGAGGTTAGAGGATATCCAGAAGAAGAAGGATTCATTGTATACTTCCAGGTTATCTGAGTTGAGGGTTAAAAGTTATCAGAAGATTATTTCTATGTTTGGTGATTCTAATGGTAAAAATGAGTCTCTTGAAGATTTTATTACTGGAAAGTATGTCAGGGATATTATTGAATCTGAAGTTGGGCATTTAGGTTGTGATTTGGAGGAGTATAAGACTGGGTTATGTGATTATTATAATGATGTCATACTTGTTGGTAGGACAGTTTGATTTTTGTTTACTGATGTAGTGTCCTACTTTATTATAAAAAAGTAGGACACTTGTCATATAATCAAATTATTATCTGTCCTACTTTCTTGTAGTAAAGATATTATTATTATTTTATTATTATTATATTATTTTTTTATTTATCAATGATATCATATAACAATGTTATACTAAGGTGAAAAGATGTACAAAAAAATTGACTTCAATGAAGAAGTAATGAAAATCCGAGAAAAAGGAATCAGTTCATTCAGCGGGCACAAAACATCAAACACAATAATCATCACAAAACACAACGGTGAAATAAACACCTATTACTTCACCAACCCCAAAGAATACAGTGACTTTAACCGTAAACTAAGAATGATCTACCAGGAGCAAAACAATGGATAAAAAAATAGAATTCTCAAATTTAAAACTTGACAAGATAATAAGTACTGGTGAAGTTTCACCAGTCACCACACTTGCAATCATGATCAACAACAAACAGGACAAACTCAATGAACTAAAAGCTGCAGTCAATAGTGAACTAAGTTTAAAATTAACTTACTTGCACAAAAGTAATGCAGTAAGACTGGACCCTGACTTGAAAGACACAATTGGTTTAAGTAAAAATCCAACTGAAAAACAAGTTCAGGCATATATTGAGAATACTTATGAAGAGGATTATCAATTGATGAAAATAGCTGAAGAGAACACTAAGCTTATCAAAAGACAATTAGAACTAATTGATGACCGCATCAGTTTAGAAAAATATGCAATAAGACTGGAGTTGAAAGAATGAGTAATATACATTCAGATTGTGAAAACTACAATGCAAAGAAAGATTATTGTTTGAAATTCTTTGAGGATAATGTAAGTGAAAAGTACAAGGTTTGTAAGGAATATAGTGAGTTCTCTGATAGGGAATTGTCAAGGAAGTGGAGTAATTGAATTGTAAACACTGTGACAGTAATGAGTACTGCACCATATTTGAATGTCCCTGCTGTGAACAATCATGTGGAGTAATTGACGATGAATAATTTATCTGAATTTCAAAATGATTTAAGACAAGGAATGTCTATTGATGATGCTCTCCGTAAACATAATTTATCCTTGAAGGATGCGATTTGTAATCTTATAGGTCATGATAATTATCCTAAGCAGAGGTTGCCGAATAAGTATGGTAAGTATATTTATTATATGGGTAAGCGGTATTATGTTCGTCGGAGGATGAATAATAAGAATGTTTATTTTGGTAATTATGAGACTTTGGAGGAGGCTCAGGAACGTAAAATTGAACTTGAAAAGAATGGGTGGAAAGACTAAATGTTTGTCTATATCTATTATATTCTTTTCTTAATATTATGCATTATATGGATAATTGGTGGAATAAAGGAGAGATTAAAGTGATGGGTAAAGTGATAAGTGTAAGGAAATTAATGGATATTGCTTATTTGCCAAGACCAAAATATAATCCAAAATATTTGGATAATGGTGATGAGTTATTACCAGTAATTACAGTGGAATGTGAGGAGTAGATTATGATTGAGCAAGTTGAATTGTTTATGAGGAAAGCGTTTCCTGAAGAAATGAAAAACCGTGATGAGGGCAAATGTCCTTTTTGTGGTAAAGTGATAGATCCTGAAAAAGAATTCCGTGATGAACTCAGTAAAAGGGAATTTAAAATATCTGGCTTATGTCAAAAATGTCAGGATGAAGTATTCACAGAACCTGAAGAAGAATGGTGAATAATTATGGATGAGAATCGTAAAAGGTACATTATGGCCACCTATAAGATTCAAAGATGTATGGAAACATTATGCCTATATAGTACTGATGAAAAAGTGGAAGAGTATTTGAAAAAGATTGAAGATGCAGCTGAATATTATGCTGCTGAAGAAAGAAAATTGATGGAGAATGGAAATAATGGTGAATGAAGTTGAAGAAACAATAAGGGTTATCCGTCAGGATATGGAAGTTCATGAATTAAAATTAGAAGAGTTAAACAAGACTAGGGAATATATTAACAATTCTGATATTCCAGTAAATCATAGGAACATAGTTTTAGAAGCATTAGAGTTTAGCATGGCTTATCATAATCATAAGATGAGTAGGTTAGATGAGTACCGTGAAGAAGTAATGAAAAAATATGGGTTGATATCATGAATATTGAATTATGTAATCCAAGGGTATTCAAGGATGCCTTTGATAGTATTAGTCATATTGTAGATGAAGTTGAATTATCCTTTAGCCAAGATGAAGGTATGAGATTATGTGCTTTAGATAAATCACATATTACTTTTGTTGAATTGGAGTTTAAACCTACTTTGTTTGATGAATTTGATTGTGAAACTCCAGAAAAAATTATTATTGACACTATTAAATTCATGAATATTCTTAAGCGTATGAAAAATGATGATATTCTTAAATTAGGATTGGATGAAGGGAATTTCATTATCACCTTTGAAGGTGATGCCACCAGGAAGTATAATTTAAGATTATTAGATTCTGAATATGATTCTCCACAGCCTCCTAGAGTGGATTTTCCTGTTAGTGTTAAAACTCGTTCCAGTGTTGTTAAAGATGGTATTGGGGATATGGAATTATTCAGTAAACATTGTAAGTTTGGTGTGGATCAGGATTATTTCATTGTTTCTTGTGATGGGGAATTTGGTGACACTAACGTGAAATACTTGCATGGTGAAGATGTCAATGAGTATGTGGAATCTAAATTAAGTTTGGATAAACTCAAGGATATTTTCCGTGCCAGTAAAATTAGTGAAGAATGCATTATTAATATTGGTAATAACATGCCAGTAGGAGTTGAATTCCATTTAATTAGTGGTGATGGTTGTATGAAATTCTTATTGGCTCCACGTTTAGATGTTGAGGATGAGTACTGATGTTGATAATTATAGGATTTGTCGAGTCATTATTCTTATTCATGATAGGTATAGTGATAGGTGTATTTTTAGCCTATCAATTATTCAGTTATGATTTACAGGAACAATTACTTAAATCTGACCTGGAGAGGATGACAAAAGAAATAGAACAAACTGTGGGGGAAAGTGAATGAGTGAACCAGTATATTATAGTAAGAATGGTTTAAGTCCATTACAAGCATTCCGTAAAGGATTAATGAGTGAAGAACAATACCTGGGATTCCTTAAAGGTAACATTATAAAGTATACAGTCCGTGCAGGAAGCAAGGATGATGCAGTGAAAGACATTGACAAGGCCATTGACTACTGTCACCACTTGAAAATGCATTACCTGGAAAAAGAAGAAACAGATGACAGTATAAGTGGAATGATAAGGAATAAAAGGGATGACTAATTATGGAGTCACGTAGACAAATATGGAAAAGATTACTCAATGAAATAGTAGAGAATGGACATGATCATCACAAGGATGATAGTCCAATCCGTGAAATTATCGGAGTACATGAATTCATACCAAACCTGTTCGTAGATGCAGCATACCCGATACCATTAAGTTATGAAACCAGTATCGATTGGATATTTAAAGGATTCGCTGATATACCAGAATATCCAATGAAAGGTGAAGCATTAGCAGATTACGTCTCCAGCATCACCAATGAATACTCCATAGACGGGGGAGGATTCATCTACACTTACCCTGAAAGATTACAGAACATGACCTATAATGGGGAGTCATATAATCAGTTAACTATCATCAAGGATAGGTTAACTTATAATAAAGGTAGTAATCGTGGAGTGGCCTGCTTATACTCTGCAGATAAGGACCATGACAAACAGGATATACCATGCCTGAACTGGTTACAATTCCTAATAAGGAAAGATGAATACACTGGAAGAGATAATCTTTTTTTAAGTGTAATGTTCCGTAGTAATGACTGCTACGGTGCATGGCCTAGTAATATGTTATTCCTTAATTGCCTGGGAATCTATATGGCGGACCTGTTAAGAGATGAATACCCAGGGATACTCTTTGAAGGAATTGATTATCATTGCAGCAGCTTACACATCTACAAGACAGACATGGATGCAGTACACAAGATACTCTACGGAGGCATACCATTATGATAGACCCATATGATGCCAGGGCAATAAGAGGGGTGAGAATCATTAAAGACCCTAATGTTATTGGTAGGAAAGTGGATGAGGAGAAAGGAGAGATTCGCTGTTCCCCTGAGGAATATGATATGATAATATCCTACTTCAAAAAGAAAAGGTATGTGATGAAATGAAGAATGATTGTGAAAAGTACCGTCTTGAATTAAAACAGAAGAATCTCCGTATCCAGGAATTACTAGCGTATAATAGTGCCTGTGAAGATACTTTAATGGATATAGAGGTGAAGTTTGACCAGGAGATTAACAGAGTGGAAACTGCAATACATGACTGGAAAATAATTGACCCAAAATGTGACACATCCAGTATGGAGTTTTATCTGAGGGAGTTAAAGTCATTTCGTAAGGGGTTATTCAAATGAAATGTAGTGTGAAACAACGTGGAAAATTTTTCATTGTAGTAGATCCATTTCATCATAAAAGTTACACTTTGAATAATCGTTTAGGTGCTGAAAGTTTAGAAGGAACATTAAATAAGTTACATAAAGAAAACAAGGAATTAAAAGAAACTATTGATGAATTAAGAACAATTGATAAAGAAAAAGACATTGAAGTAGAACATATCAACAATATCTATAAAGAATTTGGATTTAATGGACTTATTGATTATGCGAAAGATAAATTATACAATTTTGGTGCAGTAAGAGAAGTTGGAGAAGGATTATGGTTATTAGCAACTGGTGGTTGGTCAGATAATGAATTTTGGTTAGATTGTTTGTTACATTGGAATTTTATGTATGGAAAAGGACATTATAGAGCAACAACAAGTGGTGGGGGTTACTATTATTCTGAAAAACCTTATGCCGATATAAAAGTGATATTGGAGAATTTAGAATGACTGATAAACAGATTTTCATTATGGAACAAGAGAAACAATTAGGAGAGTATCGTTGTACAGTAGGTTCACTAAAAAAAGCGTTAGCTGGTTTACCTGATGATGCTCCCATTGGTGTAAGGTTTGATGATGAATATGGTTATACTAATATTGAAGAATTGTTATTATCTGAAAGTGGTTTGTATATTTTAAATTGCGATTAAATGGAGCAAATAAGATGGCTAAAACACAAGTTATTGATACAGAAAAATTAAAAGAGTTTATAAAACAGATTACTCCGAAATGTCCTTATTGTGGTGCAGATACATCATATGCTTATTATGATGGAGCAGGTGGTAGATATTGTCCTAATTGTATGAAAAACTTAAAAGGTGATTTGGAATGAATGAGTTACTAATATTCGGTATTATAATGCTCTGGGTAATTATAGCAGAGTATACTCTTCTTGATTTTTATTATTTTAGACGTGAAATGAAATTAAGGAATGAATTATTTGAGCAGCATATGGAAGATATTGAAACAATCTTCAGAGTAATTAATAACCATGCTGATGGTGTGAAATATAGTTTTAAAAGAATCAAAAAAGAGTGAATGGTTTATGAGTAGGTATGTTGCAGATCCTGACTTCAAAGATGATATTGTTGAAATACATGATGAACAGGAAGAACTGAAAACTGAATTTGATAGTGATATAATTCTTGCACCAGCTGAAGATGCATTAATTGTAGTTAATGAATTGAATAAAAAAGAATTAATCATTAATGCTCTAACTAATGCATTAAAAGAAGAGTTAAAGAATCAGTATTACTGTGAAGAGGATATTGATTATTATTTGAAAGATTTAATGGAGGATTTAGAATGAATGATAAAGTTGATTGTCGCAGTTGTAGTTATTATAATAAATCTCCAATTGGAATAATCCCTTCCGAAACTTGCAGCATCCATATTCATTTTGATATGGATTGTAAGTGTGATGATTATACTACTTCTAAATGGGTTAAATTAAAAAATAAATTAGGAGTGTATATTTAAATGACTAAAAATCGTTGGAATAGTGTTAGTTATCATAGAAATCCAAGAGTAACTTTTAGTTGGCATTTAATTTATTCTAATCGATGTTTTAAAGATGCAGTATATAATACAAAGCAAGGGTTTAAATTTAAATCAGTTATTAAACGAAAAACAAGAGGATATGAATTTATTAGAAATATGAGAACTTCAATACAGTATCCTTCAAAGTATAACTTTAGAATGAAATATAGGAAAGTAATTGTAAGGGGATTTTGAATGACTGAAAAACATATTTATGACATTAAAGAGTTAATTGAATTGGTTTATGGTGATGGGAATGACTGAAAAAAGATTTACCTTTGATATTGATGATGAAAATGGAATTGATGAACCATACTTCTGTAATGGAATGGATAGTTTCTATGTGGATAATGCAGATGAAATGGAATTATTTATTGAAGAGCTAAATGAGTTAGTAGAAGAAAATGAGGGGTTTAAAAAATTGCTCACAAAAATTAAAAAAAATAGATGTATGGACTATGATGTGTGGGTAGAATTGCAAGGTGTTGATTTGAAATGAGTGGAATAGTAAATGATGAATTATTATTAGAAATCGCAAAAGAAGAACTGGCTAAATATGCTAAAGGGTATCATGAAACTGGATTAGTAATGGGTAACACTTATGCGGATAGTATTCATGCAGTTTACAATTTATTAGTTAAAATTTATGGGAAACCCTATTTAAAAGCACATGGAATTGAACTGGTGGAAGAATGACTGATTATGATGATCTAACTTTGGAAGAGTTAATGAAATTAGCTACAAAAAAGATGAGGGAAGACGATGACTAAAAAAATCTTTATTAAAAATACACAAAATGCGGACAGTAGAACTGCAGATGATAAATTAAGTAAAAAAACACTTTACGAAGCAACAGTTATGCACAGAGGAGATGTAAACGAAATAATGGATGTGGTAGCAGATATGATTATTGACAGAGGTGTTCATCATGATTATACTAAAAGTATATACTTCGATGAATTTGCAGAGGAAGTGTTGAAACCTCATACTGATACTGAATTCAAAAATGCTAATTGGTATCAAACTCATATCTTCGAGGAACGCCATCATTTAAATGCCAACTGTCCATTAGATGTGAATCTCATTGATGTAATTGAAATGATATGTGATTGCATAGCAGCAGGTAAAGGGAGAGCAGGTAGAACAACACCTGCATTCCTGAAACTGAAAGACCCTGCATTATTAGAAAGGGCCTATTGGAATACTGTTAAAATGTTAGATGAGATTGTTGAAGTAGATTCTAATTGAAAAGGAGATGTTAGAATGACTGAAAGAGCACAACATTTAGGAAAGTTAATTAGACACTCATGTAAAGCAACATTAGTTGTAGCATCAGATATACTTAATGAAGAGTTGGATTCTGATGATGCATTCAAAACATTTAGAGATTCATTAGATTACTTGGAAAATGATGACCATGTAATTGTAACTCAAAAACGATTAAATGAGGAATACACTGAAATTACACTTACAGTTAGAAAATTAATCAATGTTGAAGATATCACAGGTCTCATTAAAACTGAGAAGCCCACTAATAGTGTTGAATTGAAGAGGAGTTATCTGAATGACTGGGGCTGAGGGAGTTAATTTTGTCACGGTTAAAATTGATGATAGTGAATGTGATTATTGCCTGGAATGTGTACATACCTGCCCTACATCTGCTTTAACTTGGGATGGTAAATGTTTTGAACATAATCCTAGTGAGTGCCAGTATTGTGAAGTATGTATGGATGTGTGTCCTGAAGAGTGTATTACTATATTAGAGAGGTGAATAGGGAAAATGGATGATAAAAGATTTAATAGATTTTTATTGGATGGGGGATTTAGTTTTGGTGAGGAATATGTTCCTCCAGTATGGTCCATTCAGGATAATCTAAATCCTAAAAGTCCATTTACTTATTTGGAATGGGAAGATGAACATAAACAATTATGTGATGAAACTGTGGATGAGTTAAATAAGTTGCAAGATGAAGTGGATATTATTAAACATACTATTAGGGAAGCTTATCTTAGTGAAAGGACAATGTTGGGTAAAAGTGTTTTAAGGCAATTAATGGATAGTATTGGGGTGGATGATGGTTGATTATCAGGAGTTAATTGATAAGTATAATGAACCTTATGTTCCTGGTGAAAAGCGTAGTAATGAATATGAACGTAAAGTGAAAAGGGAGCAAAGGTTAAAGTCCAGGTTAGTTAAATTGGATTTAATATTGAATGATGCAAAAACATTACTTGTTACTCCATCTCAGAAAAAACAGGTACAATTCCTGATTAAGAAGCATAGTAATGATTTTAAGGAATTGCATCGTACAGTTAGTGAAGAAACCATTATTTTAGCATTCATATTCTATGTTAAGATGATGGAGGATATAAGTGTGAAAATTGACAGGTACACTGTCTCCAGTAAATATAATCTTACACATAATACTTTTGAAACTATTATTTGTAGATTGGCAAAGCAGTATATTATGAAAGGGGTTATTCCTCCACAGGTTACTACTGATTATGACCATGAGATTATGTTGGAGAGTAAAGGGAAAACTAAGTAAAGTTATTTTGTCCCTGGTGTGTCCTATAGTATTATAGTAAGGGTATTGAATGTATAAGCATACTGAGATTAATCATTGTATTAGTTGTGCATTTTTTTATGATCATGTTTATGATGAAACTTTCATGAATCATGAATGTCTCTGGTATGATGAAGAAGAGGTTCCTGAAGAACAATTAATTAACTGTCCAGAATGTGGTGAACAATTAGATTATGATGAAAATCATGATGAAGATTATTGTCCACATTGTGGTTTAATAGTCCGTGGACCATATCAGTATACTGCTGGTGTACAAATTGATTATCCTTACGGTTTAAGAATATAGGGTGTTTTTATCCTCAATTACATGATGAATGGGAGCATATTATTCTTTTATTCATTAAAATTATTCGCCGAATTGATTTAAAAATAGTTTATATACGGAATTGAAACACTTAGAGTTTTTAACTAAAATACCATTGATTGCGTCTGTGTATTAAAAGCGTGTTACTGAATTTTTTGTCTTGTTTATAATTTTCAATGTCATAAATACAATTTCCAAATCTTAAAAGTTGGAAGTTTTTACTATTTCGACTTCATATGCCTAAAAATATGATTTCCTGGAATGTTAATTGGGGATAAAAACATCTTATATTCATATTAAATCTTTTTTTTATATGCTGTGGAAAACATAGCAATCGATTATATTATTCTTTGATTTCGAGAAATATTTTCATTATCTCTCAAATATGCATTGAATTAAATGCGTTGGTGCAATTTTGGAGGTTCAAATCCTCCCCACAGCATTTTTTTATATTTAAACTCTATTTATTTAGGAGAGAAAATTATGGCAGAAAAAAATTATCTTGGAAACGGATTAACATATGGTAAATTCATATTAATCATGATAGCAACTAGAACAATCTCGATGGCAGCCGCCCATGGAATCAACCTTCCCATGTCAGATGTGGAACTTGCAGGATACCTTGGATTGCTAGCCGGATTTATCTATTCCATATTGGATTCATATTTCAAAAACAACCTCAAATGGAACCGCTTCAAAAAATTCGTCACAACAATAATCAATAAAGAAATACCTGAAGAAAAAACTGAAGTTGAAGATGATGTTGATCCAACTACCGAAACTGAAATTGAACCTGAAGAACTTGAAGATGATGTAGTTGGAGAGGATGTCGATGAATCCGCAGAATGTTAAACCACATAATGATAAAAATGAAATAATCGACATTAGCCCGGCAAGCGAATATGAAGTAGGTGGTGAAGAAAATGCCGGCTAACCATATTTGCGTACATGAAGAAAGATTTTCGAAGTTAGAAAGTAACCAAGCGGAACTACAAGCACGAATGGATAGTAAAAAAGAAGACATCCATAGCATTAATAAAGAATTATTACATGACAGACAACAACAAATACAACTTATCGAAAAAGTAACTGAAGTAACCGTCTTGTTGAAAGCCGGTCAAGAACAAAGAGAAGAAAGTAAAAAAGAAAGTGATAAAAAATTCGAAGACCTGGAACAAAAAATTGATGCATTATCTGATGAACTAGTCAATACTAAAACTGAACTCACAGATTTTGTAGCATCACAGAGAAGTTTCAGAAATACAGTTGCAATAGGTGCACCGATAATTATCAGTATTATTGTTGGTGTGATATTCAAATTTATTTAATGAAAATTATTTTTTTGATATCTTTTCATTTGGTAACTTACCAAAGACTGGTAACTTACCATTGGTAATCATTACTTATCAGTAATGATAATGTTTGAGGTGTATGTTAATGGCAAGGAAAAGTAAAGTTGAAACATCATCTCATTATAATGAAATCGTGGACTTGCTAGTGGCAGGTTATAGTGGGAGATATGTTTCAGATGATTTGCAAAATCAATATGGTGAAAAGATTTCATATGTTGCTCTGAACAATTATAAAAAAAATAATCTCAATGTCAAAGCTGCAGTCAAACAAAAAATTATTGAAAAAGAAAAACAAAAATCCAAAGCTGAAAACAAACAGGCAGACAAAGAAATTCAGGCTAAGGAAAGTTTTGAGTTAGCAGCAGACTACCGTTATAATGATATTAAAAAATTAGATGACTTAATAGGTCAAGCTGAATCAATAAATATAGATTTGGATATTCCTCCTGGTGATGAAAAGTATGATCCATATAAGGAGCAGAATCTCAGAATCAAAATGAAGAAATTAGGATTGGAAGCTATTAAACTAAAATATGATTTGATTGATGAAGATGACCTGAATGTTAATATTAATGATGATCGAGTTATAGGGTTGGCTGAGTCAATTGAGAAAAGCAGGCAAAAATACCTCCAGGAAACTCAAAAGTAATGATTACTTCCATTATGGAGAATGGGGAGAAACTGCATTACAATTCTTATTCACTTCAGATGCATGGATAAATATTGCAGATGGAAGTGTAAGAAGTGGTAAAACAATAGCATGTAACGCAAGATGGATTGAATTCCTAGAACAATCCAAAAGTGATGAATTCCTGATAAGTGGAAAAAGTTCACAATCACTTAGAAGAAATGTAATCCGCCCATTACTCAAAATGCTGAATAATGAAGGCAAAGAGTATCATTACCATAAAAGAGATGGAGAATTAGAAATAGAAGATAAACTCTGTTATGTAATGGGTTTTAATGATGAGAAAGCAGTTGATGTTATTGCAGGTATGAGTGTTGGTGGATGGTTAGCAGATGAGATAGCAAGATGCCCACAATCTGCAGTGGAAATGGCCATATCACGTTGTAGTGATACTGGAGCAAAAATGTTCTGGAACACTAACCCAGATAGTCCCTATCATTACATATTCACAAATTACATTAACAATAAAGAATTACTCGAATCAGGAACAGTTAAAACTTTCAAGTTCCTATTAGATGATAATCCTAATCTTGATCCACATTACGTCCAGGAGTTAAAACGTGTAAACCAAAAAAGTGAAGTGTTCTATAAAAGGAACATCCTGGGCCAATGGGTAATAGCTGAAGGTGCAATCTATGACATGTTCAGTGTAAAAAAACATGTCTATGATAAATTACCCTTCAAGATACATGACATTAATATCTGCTGTGATTATGGAGTCAGTACAGTAACAGTATTCGGAGTAATGGGAATTCACAAAGATGAATCTCATGGAAATACTTACTGTTTAATGGAAGAAGATTATTATGACAAAGAAGAGATTGGCGTAGCACAATCTGATAGTGAAAGAGTAGATACAATTGTAAGATTACAAAACAAGTACCATCTCACAAATGATAATACTATTTATCTTCCACATGATGCAGCTTCACTTAAAGCTGAATGTCAAAAAGATGACCGCATTAAAATGAATGTGGAAACTTACGCTCCAAATACTTATGAAGATATTAAAACAATACAGAATCTTTTTGCAACAAACAGATTCTTAATTCATAAAGACTGCACTAACAGTATTAGTCAGGCCCAAACTTATAGTTGGGATAAGAAAGCTCAACAGCGTGGTGAAGACAGACCTTTGAAAATTAATGACCATACATGTGATATGTGGCGTGGTGGAATATTAGGTCCAAGAATGATTAAATCTACACCGCAACTAGGAGTAGTGTACTTATGAAGTTTATAGATAATATTAAAAGTTCAATTTCTAAATCCATTGATAAATTACCAGGTATTCGTAGACCACAAGATAATAGCCTTTATTATCAATTCCTTGGTAATTATGGATGGGCACAAAGAAGAAGTGATAAACCAGCTGGAGATTTCGAAGTATACTACGAAGCTTTGAATAATGTTTACGTTCATCGTTGTATACAAGTAGAAATCGACAGTTTACTTGCTACTGGTTTTCAAATTAATAACCTGGATGAAGAACAAATTAACCTTGCAAGAACTAATTACTTGTATAACCTGTTTAATAATCCTGGAGGATATAAGAGTGAAGTAACATATCCAATGTTCCACTCCCAATACATCCGAAGTTTTGAAGGTACTGGAGACGCATTCATTGAACTGAATCATGAAGAATTATTCCAGCAGAAAGTACCTACAGGATTAACTTACATTCCATCAGAGTTATTGAAATGGTATTCTGATACTGAGCAATGGGGTTTCCGTCAGATTGATATCCGTTATGAACCTGAAGAATTGATTCATATCCATGAACCTGACATTCGTTTGAAGTCAAGTAAATGGGGTATGTGTAAAGTTGACAAGATAGGTCTTGCAATCAGTATCATGTTTCTGGGTATGAGATACAATAAACGTATCCTGGAAAATGAGGGAATAGATCCAAAAGCAATCCTGTCATTTGATAAGGATATGGATGACACTAGTTTCATAAATGAAATTAACAGATTATCATCCCTAAGAGATGCTGAGAAAAAAGGTGGAACCTTAGCTGTTAAAGGTGCACAATTCACTAGTCCAAGCGTTAATACACGTGACATGGATTGGAACCTCTTATTAACATTATCCAGGGATATGACTATCACATGTTTTGGTGCTCAACCTGCAATGGTTGGAGTAATTGAAACCGCAAACCTAGGAACAGGTAGTGGCGAGTCCCAGAAGAAAAACTTCAAAGACACACTACAAGGCCGTGCAGCATTCATCGAAGGAGCCTATAATAAAGCATTAGGCCATAATGGTTTTGATGAATTATTCCAATTCAGTGACATGGATATTGAAGATAAATTAAACCGTGCTCAAATAGAAAATATACGTTTACAAAATGGAAGCTTATCCATTAATGAAGTAAGAAGCGGTTACGGCGAAAAACCTGTAGCATGGGGTAATGTTCCAATGAATTATACTAATTACGGTTACACTCCAAATATTTTAAATCCTACCAATATCGAACCGTTAGGCGGAACATCTGATATAGGTAAAGCTATTGATAAAGTACAACGGTACAAATCACAATTATATCAATCCAATATAATCAACTATGACGGAGATTAAAAGAGTATGTTTAATCAACGAGGTTATAAGTCTGATTGGGTTGAAATACCATTCACTAAGAAATTATCTCAAAGTGAATTAGAATATTTAACTAACATACTCCTTGGTTTTGATAGACAGTTAGGAATTGTTGCTGAATATATGGGAAGTGAGGAGTATGCAGAATTAGAATTCATGAATCAAAGACAGATTGATGCATTCTTTAGGAATAGTGGAATCAATCAACGATTAGATGAATTAATTAACTTCAATGCAAAGAATAGTGAACAATTCATTAATGAATTCTACCGAATAGGAGCAGAGTTAGGTTATGAGGATATAGAGCAAACTTTAGCTTATACTCTTGCAGACCAACAAGCATTATTTAATGTTGCACAATATAATTTCGGCTTGATCACTAATGTGAATCAGGAATTGAAATCTGGTATTCGTGAAACTATACTTAATGCTGTGGCCAGTGGTGAAGGTTACACTACCACTATGAGAAAGTTGCAGGAATTGCCTTTAACTCCAATTAATACTAATATTAGTATTCGTACCAGGGCCGAAATGATTGCTCGTACTGAATATGCACGTGCAGTTAACACTGGTACATTACAAGCGTATGCTAATTATGGAGTTGATAAGGTAGATATTAATACTTCTCATGATAGTCTTGTATGTGATCTTTGCTTAATGTTAGAAGAGGGTAATCCTTATCCTCTCCGTGAAGCTATGGGATTTTTACCTGCTCATCCAAATTGCAGATGTAATTTCTCAGCACATATTCCTGAACCTGACGCATTGGAAAGTTTCCAATTGGTGAACAATCCAATTGTTGTAAACTTATGCCCAGTATAAAAAAAGTTATTGTCATTTCGCTACTTTATGACCCTTTGACCTGGAATGTCATTAAACTTATCCAAAGAGACATACCGAAATAGCAAAGCATCGATTTCTATCATTTGAAAAATCTCTTTATTTGGACATATAGAGTTTTTTGTAGACCTCCTTTTATTTAGAATTATTATGCCTGGTTTTTTTGTTATTACCTCAAACTTTTTTATTCAAAAGTGTTTTTCCTGCTTTTTTAATCATTTTTGAATTTTTTTACCTCTGACAAATTTTAATGAGCTGGGTATAATATTTTCTAAATAAAGTACTATGCTTTTAGATTATTTCTTTTTAGGTATGCACTTTGTTTCTTATTAAAAAGGACAAATGGAGCTTTAAACAATATGATTAAAAAAGAATTTAAAGTTTATTCTCCATTAACTAAGAAGAGTGTTGACTCATTCATCACAAAAAGTGATGAATCCTCTGATGGTGAAAGAATACTTTTAGAAGGAATTGCTTCAACCACTTCAAGAGACTTGCATGATGAAATAGTATCAAGCAGTGCTATTGAATCCATGTCTGAACAAGCATTAGCATTAAACATTCATGGGGACCATTGGTATGGCCTTGAGGATGTTATTGGTGCAATTAAAGATGCCTCTGCGGAGGATAAGCAATTACATATTAAATTCTTAATCACTAAAAAGCACACTCCAGACATAAAAGACCTATTAGAGACAGGTGTAAAACTTGGCCTCTCAATTGGTGGTTATGTCACTAGTTATGATGAGAAAAACCGCATAATAAATGCAATTGAATTACATGAAATCAGTTTAACAGCAATGCCTGCTAACTGGGATACTTTTGGAACTGTTACAACCAGTAAAGGATTAGTTAAATCTAATTGCATTGCTGGTGCATGTCATGCAATTGTTAAAAATTTAGGAGAAAAAACTATGGCTAACGAAGAAATTAAAACCAAAGAAGAATCCACTGAGGAAACTTCTGGGTTAACCCAAGATGAAGTCATCGAATTATTTAACGAACTCATGGCTGAAAAAGAAGAAACAATCGTTCAAGAAATAACCGAAAAAGTACAAACTCAGTTAGAATCAATAGCTGAAGCAAAAGTACAAGAGTTACTTGATGAAGGTTCTTCCAGTACTGAGGGAGAAGAAGGCGATGAAACTAAAGCAACCACTTCCGAAGAAGAGGAAGAGGTAGAAGAAAAACCTGAAGAAGAGGAAGAAGAAACCAAATCACTCAACTCTGAAGACATTGCTACTATGATTAAAGACGGTATTGCAAACGCTCTTGGAGATGACTTTGCAAGTAAAGTTGCAGGTGAAATGTTTGGTGATCTTGAAAAATCAAGATCCAACAAAGGTTCTAAATTCAAAAAATTCCAAGAACAATTAGGTGAAACTGAACCTACTGAACCTGTTGTAAAAACTGGTTACTCCTCTAAAGAAGCTGCAGAAATATTATTAGCTAAACAGAAAAGAGCTAACCCTATTATGGCCGCAGCAATGAAGAACTTAGAATAAAATTTTTTTAACTTTTTTTAATTTTTGATAATTTTAATTTAAACTTATTATTAAGGATGTGATTATTGATGTCTGATATAAACATTGAAGATATTGTATCCAAAGTAGCAGCACATTCTGCTGAATTGGATGAATTAAAGAAAACTTTCCAACAAGTTTCCAGTTATCCTGATTCAATGCAAATTGAATACAGTGATGTATTAAAAACTAAAACCTTTGAAAAAGCACCTTTCTTAAGATTCCTTGAATCTAAAGGTCAAGTATTTGATGGTAAAGCTGCACTCGCAGGTTACTTCGCAGAAACCCCTGGTAACAATGATGTTGCATTCATTGATGAACTCGATGACATTCCATCTGCAAATGCTGAATCTATCAGTGAAGTAAAAGACAAAATGAAAACCATTGTTGCTCCTATCGAAGTCAGTATGATGGCTGAAATGGGTAACTGGTACATGGATTTATTACAAAGACAAATCGATAAAAAATTCATTGAAGTTAACAACAAAACTGATGAAGCTTTACTCGAAGGTTACGGTACCGCTGCTAAAAAAGATTTCAAAGGTATCACTAGATCTATCACTACTCATACTGAAGGTATGAGTGATGCACCAATTACCGAAGGCGTAATTGATGACATGTTAGAAGATATCCACAATGATGGTGGTAACCCTGACTGTATCGTATGTAGTTATGGTGTTGCTAAACAATTAAAAGCAATTGTTGCACCTTACAGAAGATACAATGACAAAATCGATATCGGTTTAGGTCACAGAGTAACTTCCTATGAATCCATGTTTGGAACTGACATTCCTATCCTTGTTGATGGTAACTTTGATGTCACTAATGGTGACACTCTTGCTATAATTGATTCTTCAACTATTGAAGTAAGAAGATTAATGCCACCTACACTTATTCAAGATTTACCAGTTAACAAGTTAGCTTATAAGAATGTTATTGCTGCATTCTTAACTTGTCAAAACATTGGTGAATTCCACAACGGACTTATTACTGGAATCGGTGATGGAGAATAAAATTAATTCTCCATTTTTTTTATTATTAAAGGTGATTATAAATGGCATTAACTAATGACCAATTAAAATTACTTGAATCCTGTCCTGCTCTTGTAGCGTTTAAAGATTGGTTTGTTGAAGTAGATGCATTACTTACTGATACTGAAACTACTGAAACTACCGAACCAACTGAACCTACTGAGGACCCTGAAGCAACATAAATTTAAAGTATAAATATAAATTTTTTTGGAGGCAACTTTATGACACTACTTGATATTAAAACTTTAAAAGAACAATTAAACCTTGAAAACATTAGTTATGAGGGGTTTGAGGATTCACAGTTAGAGTTGCTTCTAACTAACATTATTAATGAATTAATTGGATACACTAACGCTCCAATTAATCC
>Ga0247610_10000893_pt1 | contig 39465 bp, 61 predicted proteins | sample 174DNAGHGhighgp2_FD_193483 | JGI IMG/M metagenome (GOLD analysis project Ga0247610, IMG submission 193483) | Sheep rumen microbial communities from Palmerston North, Manawatu-Wanganui, New Zealand - 1742 DNA GHGhigh gp2 | ecosystem: Host-associated > Mammals > Digestive system > Stomach > Rumen...
TATATGAGTACGGTTCCTCAACTCCATCTGTGCAAAATTCAATGTGTCCGTCGCCGTCTGGATTAAGACATATACCATAGCTCACAGTTGGTCTAAACAAGATTAGAAATCCTACAATACAAATGATTGCCCTCATTTATTCCTCCTTTCTTTCTTCGGGTTTTGAGAAGTAATATGTTAATTTCTTTTTTAACTTCTTCATTAAGTCCGGTATCTCACCTTGTATAGAACAAAGATTTCCATACCATTCGGTCCCCCTTTCCCAGTCTCCTATACCAACAAGAATACGTTTCCCTATCATAGTAGGATTAAACTGGATTGCAGAATTCGGAGCTACTTCGTTCTGATACATCAAAGCAACCTTTAAATCCTCTTCGTCTTTTATATCAACAACACAGAAGAAATATTCTTCTGACCCATATCCAAAATCCTCATATATACTACATTCCGGGAATGGTTCATCTACCATAAGATTTCTAAACATTCCTCTTATTGCGGCAAGAGAAGAGTTCTCATATTTCTCACATTCTTCCTTTGTCTTGAACATAGTTCCGTCAGTTGCCTCATATCCAGTTACTTCCTTGATTACTCTTTCCTTTACGATTTCCTTCATACTTAATCCTCCTTTTCAAAGTGTAATGTTAAACTTCCACCATCAGACCACGACTGCCAATGCCTATAATTCCCATTCTCGTCAAGGAACTCTATGTCCGCCATTGGATAATCAAAGTCAACGTCCTGAAACAAAACCTTTTTAATTACAGCCGTTTCCCCGCATGCATTGATTATGCACCCTGTTAATTTTGCCATGTTATCCTCCTTTCTAAGCGGCTCGCAATTGTTTCATAATATCCACAGCATTGAGCCGTCTTACAAACTCCTCTGCAAAGCTAACAACATTTTCGTTTTCACAAGTCTTATTCCGATCCTCCCTTATCTGAATTATTCTTCCCTGTGAATACTCAAATGCTACATAGCTTTCGTCTGGTGCTTCAACTTTACGGATGAAGAATAATAGTGTCGATTTATTTATTATTCTTGTAGCATAAGTTCCAATACAATTATGGAGATTCATTCCCTCAAGAGCCAAATCTGCAACCGACTCAGGAACAAATATCTTGAGGCCTCTTGCACCCTCAAAGTAATCCATAAGTTCCGGTGTCTGGCGGATAGCGTCAGAGATTAACTTAATCTTTTCAGACTGTTCTTTAGATGCCGTTGCTCTCTTTTCTGCTTCCATTGCGTTGTATGCTCTTGTAATATCTGCCTCGGTCTTACGGAAATCCCTTGGCATTACATAGCTCTTGTCGCTCATATCTATATTTAGCTTATTTAATAAATCGTAATAATGATTTAACTCCCATGCTGTTATTTCAGCTTTAATAATATAACATATGAGTGACTTCATTGTCAATTTTGTCTTGTCTGATATCTTCAATAACTGTTTGAAATCAAATGTTGATATACCATTCTCAAGACTGAGAGATAATTCAGACAAATATTTTTTGCCATACTTCTTTATCAGTTCATATCTGCCTACGGTCGGTTTCTGCTTGAACAACTTAAACTGGCTATTGGTTAATCCAAGAACTCCCTTTAATGATGTCCGTCTGTTATTGACTACTATCCCAGTATCATGATTACGCATATAGCTATTAAAATGGTCATCTATGAAATTATCCATTTCGATTTTATGGCACATTTCGTTTAACTTGCCGTACCTTACCATGAAATGAAGCTGACTCACCATCCTGGTTTTATCATACTGCTCTTCGACAGGATAATATTTGAAACATGACAGCTTATTTAATTCTTTAAAAAATCCTTTGTCGTATTCCCTTGCCGTCCAACATTCATAAGGATTATACACATAGCATCTTAATGGAGCGTGTATCTGGAAGTAACTCCGCTTTCCATAATGCCAGTTATTATCATATCCAAGTTCGTAAAACTCAGGATGCTGATACATTTCGGATATATACATCCTTGCTCTTTCTTTAATAACATACGGCTTATTTCCATACTGTGAAAACATAACATACCGCAGAACAAGAGTATATTCGTCAAGAACCTTGGGAACACAAAGCCATTCTATATTCCGAAGTTCCTTTTTCATACGCCATTCATGCTGAATGACGAGTTCTTTCCCGCAATGTTCACACTTATGTTTCTGGAGATGCCTTGTCTTGCCAACATTGATCTCTTTCTGACAGCAACTACAAGTAGCATTTCCATCTTTATCATGTACAAATATATATTTCGCACCCATCTTCCGCAAAGCTTCTATCTGTGCTTTTGTTATGGGGTTTATCTTTTTGCCTATATATTTTTCAGACCAATGTTTAGCCATAATTTCACGCTCCTTTCCTTTTTCTTCCACGTTTCTTTGGATTGATATCTATTTTCTTCGGATTGGTATCTATTTTCTTTGGATTGGACTTTGGTTTCATTGCTTCTTCATCTGCGTTGAAGTAATCAATTGCAAGTCCAAGCGCAAGATTATTATCTAAATAACTTACGTTTCCATACTTCACGCAATAGCCATTACGTGCCTGCTCCGCAAAGTATTCAAAAGCCTTTGCGTATGATTTGTCCGGTCGCATTATGTTATTGCGGAAATTCTGGTCAACCACCGCAAGTTCCAGTATTCCATCTATAACATACTGACTATCTGCATCCTTAAACATTTCCCTCTCTTTATCGAGTTTAGCCTTACACTCTTCAAAAGTTGCGTGTCCATTACTCTTTGCGAGTTCGACAATAGAGGGCTTATCTTTCGGAAACTCTACTATCTTTGCCTTTGCTTTCGGTTTCTCCTCAACAGGCTTAACATTTGTAGTCGGAGTCACCTTTTGCGTGAGCCTGTCTAAAGCTTTACGACACGCTGATATTCTGGTTTTGTTTCCCGGCTTATCTATCATCTGGAGAATAGCCGCCTCTAAATCTGCCTTTGTTGCTTCCCTTAAGCTTGTCTGATAATTGACATCGGCAGCAGGCAAACTTGTAAGCGACTTTACTATATCTTTTACTATTACTGTTTCTACAGGATGGTTCTTCCTAAAGTCCTTAAGCAGATCCCTGAGTTTCTTTACCGTCTCTTCTTCAAAGACCATTCCTTTCATACCATAGTCCTTATTCCAAGGACGCAGGTCATATTTAGGCTTGTTTCCGTACCACGACACAAGCTGAAACTTTAGCTCAAGGTCACCGTGTTTAGCAACTAACCCATAATCTTTTATTACCTTATAATCTTTTGCCATGCTGCCTATCTCCTTTCACTTAATAGGGAAGGTGGGATAACCCACCTCTTCCCTTATTCGAATACCTTGTCTACTATATCTGCGAGGGTTGTCAGTTCCTCCTCGGTAAGACGGATACCCTTGCCCATCTTTTCTACCCCCTTGTCATCTTCCCACCACGGACGGATGTCGTACTTGTAGTCCCCATCGTTGAAAGACACAAGTCTTAATTCGATCCTCGTCCTGCCGTTGTCGGATAAGACTCCAAGCTTTTCCTTTACATCGTACTTCATTTCATCGTTACTACTTGTTTTTCTTGCCATAATTTTGTCCTCCTTAATCTAAAACATACTCACTTGTTTCCCCATTCTCTATCCATATGGGATCATATCCAAGACTTCTAATCTCGTCTATCCATTTGTTCGCATCTTTGAGGTTATTAAAATACCACGCCTCTGCAATGTCATGCCCTCGATAGACACATTTTCCTACAACAACATATTTTGGTTTCATACCACCACTCCTTTCTTATACTACCCTATATATTCTTCTTGCATTAGCGTCATAAGCATATACATAGTTACTCAGTCTTTCAGACGGAAGTACCTGCTCTTCGTTGACCTGTCTTATCATACTCTCAATTTCGTTTTTCTTAAGCTTCATCGGTACAATAATACACTCATGTATTGACGAGGGTATCACATAAAAATCACTATCCATGACTTCCCTTATTTCATCCATGACGTCCGAATTAAGAATGGCGGAAGCTCCGTACATCTTATTTTTATTAGACAGGACATACATTTTTTCTTCTGCCGGTATTGGCGGCATAAATTCCTCAACGGCTATCTCCGCATCTTCCCTACTCATTCCGGTTTTTATCATCTCCTCCATCATCATACCTCTTAATACACTTTCCATATCGGAAAAGTCATGAGGTGTTATCCTTTCCATATTGGCTATGGATAATTCATATAATTCATCCGAAGATATCTCCCATATATCCATTATGGTATTTGTGATAGGGATCGACATATTGCCATTTATGTATACATGATACGTAACGACAAAATCATCAATTCTGGTGAACGGCTTATTCTTAATGTACTCCATATTCATATCCGCATTTAACAACCGGCAGATAATACGGTCTTTCATAGCATTATAGTTTGTCATTGAATTGACTATTTCCTGTGCATCGTTCTCCCCATGTATCCCTTCCGTGTCATTATCCACATAAGCCTTGGCTATTTCATCCATAAGTCTCCCAAAGTTATTCCCATCATAACGGTCATAATAACCATCCAGATACAGTATGGGGGTCATGAAGTTATTATTTCTGATGATAATGCCATGTGCGACAGTATCATTGTTCTTTACTCTTACGTCAAGAGTTATCTCGGCATCCTCATATCTTCTGGGAAGATAAAACTTAATCTCGCTTGCTACCGTGTTACAAAAATCATCAATACTCATTTTATTCATACTTTAATCTCCTTTTTCTTTAATTATGCTAACTATGTTTTTACTACAAAACATCACCGACATTAAATAATTTTTCCACCACCTTTCTATATGTCGTTGATGATACGCCTACACATTGCTATGCCACTATCATCCGTAACGTGTATAGACTTCCTAAATGCTCCTTTGTGATAAATATCTACATATTCATCACCATTGGGTTTCTGTTTGTACACCAGACTTACTCCCTCTCCTTTCCTTGTAAGTCTCAATAATACACTGAGTTCTGCCACAATATCTACTTTGTTTTCCATATTGTCACCTCCTTAATATTGCACGACTTCAATGTCTTTATATGTAAGACTCCAATGTTCCATTAAGAACATACCTATACACTCCTCGATGCTTCTGCCTACCACGGAGTCGAACTCCATCTTCTTTGAGTCCGGATCATACCATGATATTTCCGCATATACATCCTCTGAGGGAGACATAATTCCATAATCTCCTTTGTATCCCCCGTAACCATAGTAATAATCATCAAACCACATTGACCTTTTTGAATGTATATATTCAAAAGTTGGGGTACTATCCTTTTTCGCAGCCTGTATCAATTTCTTAGTTGCCTTTATTGTATTGAGCATTTCTTCCCACACAACATAATGCTGAAGCGTATGTTCATGATAATATCCGCAACTTAGATTAACCGCCGCAACTTTAAGTTCCGGTGCTATCTCACATATATCCGAGTAACTACCAATTGCCTCTTTATATCCGGTCTCCTTTTCTATAAATTCATTGAAATCAAAATTTTCACATTCGTAGAATACGGCATCGGTTGCGTTCTTACGGTCTAATTCGACCATGAACTTTACTTTGCCTAACACCATATCCTTTTCTTTGCTACTTGCGAATAACTCTGCTCCAACGCACCCTATTTCTTCATCCTCGCAGAACACTACATAGGGACGCATACCCTCGTCAAGCATTTTGCATATCATATAAATACCACATCTGTCATCTCCACCAATTCCCTGTGGCGAAGATATTATAGTCTTGTCTATGTGTTTTTCTATGATAATTTGCCTAACAGGTTTCTCATGTACGGTATCCATATGAGCCGTCAACATTATGGGTACTGGGTTCTCTTTCGGGATAAGAAGAAGAAACCCTTTTCCATCAATTATGTCGAACTTCCCGCCCTTACTATATCTATTTTTAAGCCACCGCTTTAACTGTGGCTGTTTCATTTTGACTATCTTCTCAAACAGCTTCATTTAAAACCTCCTTTCTTTCCCATTCATCGGTATCTTCGTTGTATGTCCATCCATCTGCTTCTGCATTTTCAGCTGATACATAGTACGAACCATCGTATGTACATATTTCCGGTTCATACTCGTAATATACCTCGTTGAACGCATCCTGATATGCATTATCTTCTCTTATCCACACTTCTGTGTCTGAGGTAAAAACATATCCATCTGCCTCTGCATTATCCGGATTACGATATGTTTTACCGTCTTCTGTTTCGACGAGATCCCAATTACTTTCGAAGTATTCTCCTTCATAGTCGTCGTAGTACGCATCATCTTCATAAATCCAGCTTTCCGTATCTACGGTAAGAACATATCCATCTGCTCTTGCACACTCCTCACAGCAGAACCGACGTCCGTCCGCTGTATACACGGCATCGCTATCATATTCGTCAAATCCACTATTACAACGATCACAATAGTAATCGTAGCTTTGCGTACACCGCTCACATAAAATGGAGCTTTCATTTGTATGGGTTGTCCCACATGACGGACAAATAGGATTTTTCCCTATCACCATCTTCTTATAGTTCTCGGGCATAACCCAGGGAAATGATGTGTTTACATCGTTATAATAATGGTAATCGGGATACTGAACACCCTTTGTAATAATAAAGGACTCTGTAATCTTATGCCCTGCCTTTAATCTCCAGACATTAGGGAAACCTAAACATTCCGCAAATATCTGCCTTACAGTATTTCTCATCTGCTCGGAAAGACCGAAGTCACCTCCGTCTCTCCCGTCAGGATACAAACGTGACTGGATGAGCTTTCCCTCGCCCCAGAAAAACATACATCTCTGAAGCTTGGGTTCGAACTCGACATTTTTGATGTCTGTGTCCTCGGGTACATAATACCCTACCATTGAATGGTGGTCTAACCCATAGGACATTGTTCCGCCTGAGTAGCATCCGGGATCTCCATCTCCATTGTAGATATTATGACAGCTGTCCCATGATTCTCCGTTTGACATAGCAAGGAAAGCTATCGGAGCTATTGATAAGACAAACCTTTTTCTTACCATCTTAGGGTTTATACTGTCACAGAAAAGAGCGTACTTATAATTCCACCCTTTGTCTTTCTGTTTTTCCCTATACTCACCAGTGGCATGGTCAGTCCAGCTGACTGTCTGCATATCTACAATTTTGTCGAGCTCAAACAGTCCGGCAAGCTTTCCGACAATTTTGGAATTCTTGAGCTCTCTTGAGATATGTCCGCGATCAAAATCGCTTAACAGATCATTAGTCCACTCAACTATCTTGTCATCGGGCATCATTCCGACTTCTCCACGAACCATATGCTCGACGATTTTGGTGAAAGATGCCCAAGCATCAGAATACCTTAAATCTTCATATCCCTTATATCTATAAGGGATATTTGTAATCCAGTAGAAAATATCACATAAATTCTCGTAATCTATGCGACGTTCTACGTCAAGTACAAAGGAGATAAAACCTCTTTCCTCATCCCACATAGGGTGCTTTCTGAGGATAGGAGCAAGCTCCTTTTCCTTTGCAAGGATTGACTTGTCAACGTAATCCTTTGCATAGGGCGTGGAATAATATTCCATCTCGTCGAGATACTGCTGTGTGTTTACTAACATTAAGTCTCTGTTCATTTGCTTGTTTCCTTTCTGCTGGTTAGTGACTAACCAGCCTGTCTAAACGTTGTCAGCTGCCTTATTATTTCGAGTTCGCTTGTCGAGTGTAGTATGCGTAGCACACACTCGTGCGGATACCCTAAGTCCTGTGCTGTCCATATATAATCACGGACTTCTTTTGTACCTACATTGAGCCAATTTTGGATGAAGGATTCGTCTTTTCTACGACACCTGATTTGCATTTCTACCCCTTTCTTTAATTCTGTCGTGTTATACTTAATGCGACAGGTGTCAAGAAATTTCCCTACCCTTTTTGCGTCAGCTTTCCCTATCTGAAGGGTCATCTTTGTCTACCTCCTCCCACTTGATCTTCCAGTCATCATACCGGTACGGCTGTCGGTCTACTTCAAATTTGGAGCAGACGATGAAAGCCGTAAAAAAGTTCATCGTCAAACCGAAAACCAAATCCTCGGCTTTTACCTTCGACATTTCAAGCGGTTTCCCGAGCTTGTCCCACTCTGCGGTCTTGTTACCGTAATTGACTTTGGTCACGAAAATCGGACCATTGTCCGTGAGTACAAGTACATAGTACCAATTCTGTTTCTTTGCCATATTATTCTTCTCCTTTCACTCACATATAATAGCCCTCGAAGGCAGCTACAAGTTTCTCAAGCTCTGCAATTTTCTCGTTTATATTTGCCACCATCTTCTTGTAGTTTTCCGTCATCTTCTTGTAGTTTTCCGTCATCTTTTTGTAGAGTTCTACCTGCTTTTTGTAGTTTTGTATCTGCTCCTCGTATGCAGATATCAAAGTCGGTAACTTTTCCATCTTTCTTTTCTCCTTTCCGTTAGTGGTTAGCAACTAAACAGCACTACTATGAATGCTACGAGTGCTGAATAGGTTATAATGATTTCCGTTGCCAACTTAATTGCGTGGCTACGCCTGTGTTTTTTAATTTCGACATCCGTTCTGGTCATTTTTTCCACTCCTTTCTTACACTTCCAATTCCTTAATTACAGAAGTGATGGCTTCCTTTCCGGAAGCTGTCAGAATTCCCTCTATGTTAGAGAGCTTTTCAAGCGTTGAGATTACAGTATCTCTGAGGATGTTCTCGATGACCATTACCTTTGATGAGGCTACTTCCGCCATCTCTTTCACCTGTTCCAATACCTCTTCGTAGGTTATGAAACGCCCGTTGTTATATTTATATAACGTCATTATAGAGGCGTGATGGTCGCCGAACAGTTCTCTTACAAGATCTATGTCGCTCCCATTAAAGAAATGACCGCAGTCGAAGCCTATCCACCTGCGTTCCTTATCAGGTTTGATATCTGTTGGAGTCTCATAAAAATCATACGTTACTCCTCCATTGCATAAACCTGAGAAAATCTCTTCTATTTCTTCCTTTGATTTATGATAAAATGGATTACTCTCCGGAATTCCTACGTATCCGCAGAAAAATCCGAGGGATCTAAATACGACAGCCATGCGGATGTCATTTCTGTTTACCTCGTCGTAAGCAACGTGGTTATTTGCCTTTAATGTTTTAATTAGTTCCTGTCTGTCCATTTCTTTTCCTCTCCTTTCGGCTTAGTGGCTATGCAATATATTTCTTGTAAAGTCTGTCGCTTTCCTCGGAAGTAATGATGCCCCTATCTACTGCCCAAAACAGGGTGCATCCAATCGCATTTTCGTAACATGTACGAGATGGATCGTACCTCTCGTCATCCATTCGGAAGATTTTGCCGTCCAAAAGATCACGGCGCAGAAAGTATAACTCCCTTTCCGTTTCTGAAAGAGAATAGATATACTGCTCTTCACGTAACTCGTCTACGGTCGGCAGATAGTTGTCCATTTCGCTTGCCCTCCCTTCTCTTGCAGTGTGGTTAGTAACTAACCATCCCTTTGCAGATCATTTTTCCTTGCCTACGGGTTTCCTTTTTGTTGTATTTCCCCTCTTTGAATACAATAGGGCGAAAGCCCGTCCATGTATCACCTCTGTCTGTGGGGAAGTTGCGTTCTTTCCACGCCTTGAGGGTTTTTCTTTCCTGCTTTGTCATGGTTATCTCTCTCCTTTCCGGTTAGCGACTAACCATCTTATGACGTTAGCCAGCAGGAACATAAATAGCCCTGCATAGATTAGTCTTAACGCTCCTATGTTGGTAACAATACATCGTGCTGCAAGAACTCCTAAGAGTCCAATTGCAACACACAATATAAGTAGGTTTGAAAATGTTTTCATGCTATACCTCCCTTGCGAAGTTTTTGAACGCCAGATATTCTGCCTCCGCTTCTGTTTCCATTTCTGCATACTCGTCATATCCGCATGACGAACACAGGATCACCATTATGGTGTCCTCAATATCCTGGTCATAACGAGTGTCATAATCCTCTATCTTGAGGACTTTTCCGCATTTGGGGCATGTTGCCATTTCCGTTCTCTCCTTTCCGTTCATGCTCCTACGTTGCATAGCCACTCTTCTTCATAGTCAAGCCACTCTGACTTGTAACTTGCCTTGAAATCTGCGACTTCCCCGAAGATTTCCCTATTCCGCTTTGCTCTGCGAGTTTCCTTTTCATCCGCCATAGCAATGGCGTTCTCTATGCTCTGCCTTGCGTATGCCGTCACCTTGTCAAACAAGTTGACAGGCATTTTCCCTGTCAGACATAACATGTCAATAATTTTGTCGTATTCCATTTCCGTTCTCCTTTCCTTTCCCTTTTCCCTTTCCGTTTCCCTTGCGGCGTGTCATAGTGGTTAGTGGCTAACCACTATGAAAGGAACCAACGATCCGTATAGGGATCATAATTTGCAGAGTATCCCCTTTTACGGAGTTCCCTTTTCGAGGCGGATATATTACTTCTCCGCCTATTCATATTCATACCGGTAATGATTTCGCTTAAAGATAATTCTGCCATGTTTAATCTCTCCTTGTCAAGTTAATTTTATCTTCTATCCGAGTACATACTCTATATACTCGTTTTCCGTTGCGAACAGGATATATCTGTCCGTAACCCAACCCATATATCCGTTTGGTACTATATAACCTTTTAACATGCTACTTCACCTCCATTTCTTCCTATATCTCTTCCTCTATTATTGCAAAGCTGCCCCATGTTCGGGATTGCCCCCAAAATGTTCTATCGGGGCGCAAATCCTGCCCGCCAACCATCTTGAGGGTGCGACGGTTAAAGATATGGATCTCGGGATCAAGAACCGCCGAGTACCACACAGTGATGATGAACTCATCTACTATGTCCACAAGGTGACGCTCCTCGTCCTGTTCGATGTAACTCGGGTTGTCTGGGGCGTTGTAAATTATACCCCGAGCCATAAGCTCTTTCTTCAATCTTGTCATCTGTGTCCGCACTCCTTCCTTGCTTTGATGGCTATAATCGCAACCCCTATGGTCGCAATTATGCCTGCAACTATGGCGTTACCATCCATTCCGGCAACGCCCACCATAAGCATGATAAATCCTACGTATTCCATGTTACTCCCCCCTCTCTCTCATCCCCACATGAGAGTATTATATATACTATCGAGTGCTTTCTGCTGATTTGCGGCGTTACCATCGACGTAGTAACACCCCAGTTTCACCAGCATCCTCTTATCGGGACCGTGGACAGATATTGACAACTGTCCATTATCATTTTCTCTGAACAGCATGATTATCGCCGGAGTGTCCAAAATAGGCATCTCTGCTATAACTCTGCGATATGGACCCCAAGGCTTGTTACACGGCTTAAAATCTGATACTTTGAACATAGTTATACCCCCTTGTTTCTATATAAGAATATCTTCGTCGTCGATTTCTAAATCGAAGATAAAATCGTCCGGATTTATAGGTACAGGTATAGGATCAAACATGGCGGCAAACAGACCCTCTGCGACTTCGTATGCGGAGTCCGCAAGTATTGCCTCTGCCTCATCCTCGGTCATGTGTCCTAATTCTGGATCGTCAGCCCAGAAATCTTCCCCGAATATTGCGATTATGTTGGCATTACGCCGTGTGTATGCCGCATCACGCAGCATGGTATATGCGAGTCTTGTCATTTTTTTGTCCCCCTGTTTTTTGTATTAAAATAAAGCCTTTTTTCGACTTGCTCAGGTCGTGGTTAGTGACTAAACACTATTACGTATCGTCCATGTTAAACATAATTTTTTTCTTAATTGCCCTCGCAGTTGTCCTGGGCAATTTTTCAATATACGGCAATAATTCTTCTACTGTTAATGCTCCTGTTTTACGAACTTTTGCCATGTTTTCAGGCTTAAGGTTAAGCCATTCAATGCTTTGATTACGAATCTCATTTGGTACAATATAATCTGGCATGATATCACCCCCTTGCTGTCCGGTTAGTCACTAACCATTATTGTATGTGTGGGTGGACGTCATGTCAATGTTGTAGTGGTTAGTAACTAACCGCTGTTCAGTGGGTATAAATTTCGAGAATATGCCCCTTGATTGTGTAGCGTTTCACACGCTCACAGCCGTAGTAGCCACCTTCATACAGGGTGTTATCTACAAAAACGACCGAGATACGTGACGGCGACATAGAATTATAGCCTACTTCACGGAGCAGGCTGTCGATCGTAAAAACTCTTTTCTTCATTATGCATTATCCTCCGGAATGGTTAGTTGCTAACCAGCAAAAAAAAAGACACGAAAAACAGGCGGGATAGACCCGCCTGCCGGTGTGTGTGTAGTTAGTGTGCCTACTTAGCCTTACACCTGTCAATGAAGCTGTTAAACAGCTTTTCGGATACAAGGTATATGGTGCCGTTAATATTGACCTCAATGGTCTTGTCGTCAGTCTTATCCGCCTGAGGGAGTAAAGACTTGAGGGTACTATATGACATGGACAGCAGGTCGGTGAGGGTATAATCCACCAAAAAGACATCCTTATTCTCATAAATCAGTATCAGCTTGTCAAACTGAAACTTGAGCGTACCTGATACAAAGTACCCAAAGTCACCGTTATCGATAATGAGAGTGAGAGCCTTGAGCCACCGTGACAGCGTGCTATGGTCACGTCCGATGAGCTTGCCAAAATCACGCAAGGATACCTTTTTGTCGATGGTCAGCTCAGCCACGTCGTCAGCGTATGCGGGTATAGTGATACCGGTTGCGTACGCCGTGATTATGGCGACCTTAAAGGCGGCGTTATCCACGCTTGCCAGCACAGTGTTAGTCTTGCTAATGGCGGACTTAATGTCGGCACCACGAAGAGAGTCAATAAGGTTACAATAAACAGTTTTTTCCATGTTTTGTCCTTTCCTGTGGTTAGTTGCTAACCACATCAAAATATAAAGTTGTAGTTGTTGCGGTGGTGGTTAGTTGCTAACCATGCCTATGGTGGCTTGAAGTGGTTAGTTGACTAACCGATATGATAGCTTGCCGTGAGGCTTGCTATGGTCATAGTATAGCATGACATAATTAAAATACAACTATACCGTAAAATCACCATTTTACCGCATTTTAGGGGCGTGGTTGTAGCGGGTCAAACAGGCTCAGGTACTGGCTCCGGGATAGCAGCCACAACCACACACCACGAAAAAATTCGCCATAATCGCCCAAAATCCGCCATTTTAATTCCAATCCCCTGTATCGCCCTATTTATCGTGGTTTTCGCACAACCACCCACCGCAAACCTACATATATAAATACATTTCAATCACCGCTCCCACACCTTACTACTTTCCATCCCACTCTCTCTCCCACCCACCACCGATATACCACTCGCATGTAAATTATTAGAAAGACTTCCGCACTGTAATATGTATATTATTTCAATACACTACCTCCCCCACGCGAGTGGTAGTTTATATACATATTATTATTATTATTATATACATATATATATAACTCACAGTTTTGGGGTGATTTGGGGGTGTAAAAGTCATAGGGTATGACGGTTACTTGACATTAATTTTGTCTTGTGTTATCATTTTAACGTAAAATCAACGAAAAGGGGGATGACGCTTATGAAACAAACAAGAAACATTATTATTCCATCTGATTTAATTAGGGAGGGATCAGATTTAGCAATTGTTATTTATTCGATTTTGCAGGATCCGTGTATGTATATGGAAGATGATTGCCAAATGCCTTATGAATATTTATATAATGCCTTATATGGCGAATTAAAAGTTGATGAAATACGAAAGAAGCAGATTATGAGGGCATTAGAGGATATCCCCTCTATAACTTATAATGATAAATTAATATTTATTCCCTCTGGATGTATGTTGGAGCTGCCCCATTTTGTTACAATAACAAGGCGAGAATTCAATGCAATTATGAACTCTAAACATAAATTGCCGACAAAATATTCATTACTGCACTATTGGTGCTTTATTGTGAAATCATTTGATTGGAATATTGAAAAGGATGGTAAACGTAACTTTGTGGGGCATATGTCTTTAAATTATTTTGCAAAACAAATGCAGACAACGACCACCACTATTCAAAGATATAATAAATGCCTTGAGGATCTGCAGTTATTATATATAGTGGCGAGCCGTTATAATCCTGAAACCGGGGCAAGAATGTCAAATAATTATGGGCGCTATGAGGATAAAGATCTCATAAATGATTTTTGTAACGGAAATGTTGATCCCTCCGGCAATTTTAAGCGTAGTGTAGCGGCGAGATATAATTGTTGGCTTAATAATAAAAGTTCTGTGGATATTGACGAATTAAAGGCGGACATAATCGAATATAACAAGATTGTGCCGCAAAACATGATGATACACTTGACATAATTAAACTTTTAGTATATGATAAACTTGTGGGTGCGGTGTGGTTTCGCGCCCATTTTTATTATTATGAAAGGAGGAGAATATGACCTGACATTATGAGTGTTTATGAGAATTCCATTAGTATTAGCCAAGTTTTAGGGGCGGTCGAGGAGTACCGGGGAGAAATCGGGCAAGATACTGATGTTTTAGATATAAAATATATTTTATATGATGATTGGGGGTGGCCAATATATGGCGGGGATAAATGTACCGCAATACGAGATTTTCAAGATAGAGACTGCTCAGTTGAAATATAACAACTGGGATTTACATATAACCAAAGACGAGGCGTATGCTTCAAATTCATTAGTGGCTTTATTTGAGGGGCAGGAATTCAGACTTATTGCACAGATTTTAAATCAGCCAATTGAAGAAATCGAATTTTCGGATTATATTGCCGCGATTGTAATTTCAAATAAGAAGCATTTTAATCGGGCGGTTTCACATGACGGCATATTAATAAATGGAAATAAGTTTCGCAGATTTGTCGGAACGTCGGGCGGATTAAAAAAGAACACTATAATATTTGTTAGAGATAGTATTTTGGATGAGTTAAACCGCCGTTGTGAATGCGGGAGAAATCCAAATATTCCTTTAGTTCCCGCAAAGCTTGAAACATATAAGGCGCTGACTTGCTCCGCTTCTCAGCCAATATGTGACCCAAAAGGAATATTAGTGGTGTCTGATTGCATTGTTAAGATTAAAGATTTTGTCAAAACAATTGATGATGACAAAAAATCTGTCGAGCCAATAGTGTCGGATGTTAAGGAAATGGAACTTGAAAATAATGTTTGTGACGGATTTAATCTCTGCACTTACGAATATATGACCAGGGTTGCCGAGTCCTTAGGAATTGATTATGTTCCGAGCGGGGTATGTTTAAGAAATGCGTGGTTGAAAGGAATGCTCTACCCTTTTCCCATTATAGAGTTTGCGGATGAAATTGCAGGCGGCAATTATATAGTGAAGGACATATGGGGTAATGAGAAAGATATTCGTGATGTTGAAATGATCCTTAATGAATCCAGTTTAAAACTATGGAAGTGTTATAACAGCATCGAGGAATATGTTGCGGCTTATCATGAGAATGGTTACTGTTTTGCTGTTACAAAGATTGCCCCGCATGAATTAGAGGATATAAGGGAAACCAATTATCAGTACTTACAATCTTATCAGTTGAGCGACGAAGATATTGAAGAATTGTGCGCTCCTACAGTTAAATGGCTCAAAGATTCGATGGGTGGGGACTATGAATCCACAATAAAATTTCTGGGGATTACCGATCAAGTTGAACATAACACATGGCAACAGGCCTTGTTTTTAGATAAAAGATTTTTAAACGACGAATATGTACGTGACTCTGTTTACAGAATGATTCGAAACAAAATTGATGAGGCCAAGATTGGCAAACTTATGGTGGAGGGAAATTACCAACTTGCATCTGGAGATCCCTTTATGTTTATGGAACATGTATATGGGATGGAGCCGCTTGGATTGTTAAGTGAGAATGAGTGTTATTCTCAATATTGGATAGACAGAGAAGTAGAAACTATTGTGGCCTTTAGAAGTCCAATGACAGTACATAATAATATCAGAAAGTGTAAAGTTATTAGTGGTCGCGGGACAAATAAGTGGTATAGATATATGGATACTGTTTTTATCATCAATGGTTTCGACACCTTTTGTCAAGCAGAGAATGGTTGCGACTACGACGGAGATTTGATCTTCACAACTAATAATAGAGTTTTAATAGACAACCACAGACAGCTTCCTGCTATTCTCTGTGTACAGCATAATGCAGAGAAAGTAATTCCCACGGAAGAAGATATACTTGCTACCAATATAAATGCAATGGGAAATCAGGTTGGGAGTATTACAAATAGAGTAACAGCCATGATGGAGAAGCAATCTCACTTCTCTCCTGATTCTAAAGAGTATGCGGAGTTGGAAAAGCGCATAGAGTCCGGGCAGAAGTACCAACAGGATGAAATCGATCGCATTAAGGGAATTATAGCAACACCAATGCCGGACTATTGGTATACCCCGGCTGCTTGCAAGGGAGATAATTATCAATACAGCATATGCACTTACAAGAAACCTTATTTTATGATCTATGTTTATGATGACTATAAGAGAGCTTACAATGATTACATAAAAAACAGGGAGATAATTGCTCATAGAGACTTTAATAAATCTCTTGCGGAAGTACTTGAAGAGGAAACAGAAACAGAGTTTATAGAGTATTACAATAAAGGTATGCCTTTTGGCATGGGGCCATGTACTATGAATAGAATATGTTGGCATATAGAGAAGCTGTTTAAACATGCTAAAATTGAACTTCGTGCCAATGGAAAGTTTGACTATACCTTTTTAAAATATGATGCCCCAGTTACAAGCGACATAGTTTCAGAAATGAAGAAATTAGAGTTCAAATATAACGATGAATTAGCTAACTTTAAAAGAATGTCTAATACTCGGGAAGATAAACATAATAAACGCTATACAATTAAAAAGAGATATAGGAGACTTACACAGCAATTATGCCCCAATGAAAAAGAACGATTAAATATTCTGCTTGACTTAAATTATTCACAATCAAAAAGTCATCAGTTCATGTGGGATTGTGGGGGAGATTTAATTATAAAAAGAATTCAGGAGTTGTCTGCATGATAATTATAAACGAAAGGAAATATGTAGAGGATATATTATTATCCAATCAAAAGCCAGACAAGGTTGGTATTCGCAAACTTATAATGTACGTAGCAAAATATTATTATCCAGATTGGGGAAAATTATCTACGGCTCAATATGTTCAGAATATCTTTGATAGACTGGCGAAGTTTAAATTAAATCCTATATATTTTCAAGAATTCCAGTATTTTAATTATACTAAAAATCTTTGCAATAAATTAAAAAAGGGAAAAATATCTCCAGAACTTCGTGATGTAAAAGAAGTGGTTCTGTCGGAGCCTGAAATAAAACTAATACAATCAGCGTCAAACGAGAAGGAACAAAAGGTATTGTTTGCCTTATATGTTCTTGGAAAGATATTTAACACTAACGGATGGATAAATTACCCCACTTCTGACATATTTCAGCTTGCAAGTGTAACAATGAAGAAATGGGATCGGGAAGATATGATAGGTAATATGAGAAAACAGGGACTATTAACGTATAGTAAATCAACTAAAAATAGTGTGATTAAGATTGAATTGATGGATGGAGACCCGGAATTTATTGTAAATGATTTTAAAAAACTTGGGAATCAGTATATTTCCGTGTATAAAACCGGTTGGATTATGTGTAAAAATTGCGGGAAATTGGTTAAAAAACATGGAAAAAATCAAAAATATTGTAAAAAATGTTCCAAAATTATTGAAAAAGAAAAACAGGTTGTATATAACCACCGAAGCTATGAAAAATTAAAAAATTCAAGGATTTTTGAAAATCCCGCAAACCCTTGTAATTCCAACGTTTAAAAGTACTTTATAAAAATGAAATTGGTTTTGTTGGATGGAAGAGAAATAAAATGAATAAGAGGAGAAAAAATATGACATTAGATGACATACTCTCAACAGTAAATCCACTTCCCTCATTTGTAGATTATCAATACTACAAATGTTTAGAAAATAATACAATACTGGTTAATGATGACATAACAGACGCCCTGATAGAGCTTGCGGTTTTACCATTAAAGCAAATGGATGCTGATAAAAACATAGAACATATTACTATAATATTAAATACATACGGTGGTGCTGTCTATCCCGGCATGGCATTCATTGCAGCATTAGAAGAATGCACCACACCTATTACCATAAGAATTATGGGGGTCGCTGCTTCAATGGGGATATATATAGCTATGGCAAAAAGTCCATATATAACTGTTGAGTGTGATCAATATTCAGTTGGTCTTATTCATGCCGGGTCATATTATATGACCGGAGATAGAAATGCCGCTCGTGATCAATGGAAATTTGACGAGAAATATGAACAAAAACTTAAGCAATATGTTTTAAGTCATACAAATATAACAGAAAAGAATTATAAAGAAATAGAAAGACAGGAATATTGGATGGACGCAGAAACCATGCTTAAATATGGGATTGTAGATAGAATAATAGGAGTCGATGACAAGATATGAATTTTCAAGATGCATTAGCTGAATATGGTCTTACTGAAAAAGAATTTGAAGATTGTATAATTGATATACAAAACAAAATTAATGGCGAGAATGATATGAGTTGGGATGATATTGTTGATTGTTATGGTCTTCCAATAAACTCTTCTACTCTACGTAAGGCCTGTAGTAATAAACCTTTTGGAAGTAAATTTGTTTTAGATTATTTTAATAATAAAACACCCAATTATGATTCTAAATTAGAATTATTAAAAAGAGAAAGAAAGAAAATACAAACATTAAACCTTGAAAGAAATCGTATAGATTTCGAAGAATCAAGACGGGCGTTATATTTTGAGTATATAAAAGATGCAATTGTTACTCTTCCATCTCCTGAATTTTTACCAGTTTATTCTGGAAGAAAAGCAGACAAAGATTATTTATTGTGTATAGCAGATATACATTATGGGGCAAAGTTTAAGAGTATTAATAATGAGTATTCCCCGGAGATTTGTGGAATAAGATTTGGGAAATTACTTTCTGAAACTATAACCTTTATACAAGATAAACAATTAAAGTCAATCAAGATCGCTTCGTTAGGAGATAATATTCAGGGACTATTAAGAATATCTGATATAAAACTTAATGATAGTTCCGTGGTAAAAGCGGTTGTTAATATAAGCCGATTAATCGCCTTGTTTTTAAATGAATTATCTAGATATGTGTATATAGATTATTACCACGTTCCTACCTCTAATCATAGTCAGAATAGAAATTTAGGAACAAAAGCTTCTGAGTTACCTCTTGAAGATATGGAATACATTATTGGTAATTATATATATGATTTGTTAGCCAATAATGAACGGGTAACGGTTAATTTGGCAAAAGAACAAAATGAATATATTAAGATCCCTGTTTATAAATTTAATATAATTGCAATGCATGGACACCAGATACGCGAGTTAGAAGATTCAATAAAAAAGATGTCGTTATTGAACAGGGAATTTATTGATACATTGATTATTGGGCATCAACATTCAAGCAAGGAATTAATAGGATTTGAATCAGCACATTCTGACGCGGAAATATTAGTATGTCCGTCCTTTATAGGCTCGGATGGCTATTCGGATAAATTAATGGTGGGGGCAAAACCGGCAGTAAAAATATTTGGATTTGACCCGGAACATTGCCACACCGAGACTTATAAGATTATTCTTTGATGGTTTTTATCTCTGGAGCGCTGTCATAGGCGATTGTAATATTAAAAACCACTGAAGATATACAATAACATCTTGTTATGTGATGCATCCATAGCAGATTGTTAGTTGCAAGATGGAGGAGTTTGGTTATCCTCGCTGCTATATACGCAGAGATCGGGCGTTCGAATCGCTCTCTTGCAATTTGTAGTATGAAAGGAGGCGCTTATGAAAAGAGCATCGGCAATACTATTGTTTATATTTATTATTGTTGAAATTGTTATGGCTTTTTATTATGGAGAGCTATATACTCCTAACAAAAAAATAGGTGATTATGCCATACAAAGAGATTATAGAAATGATACCATTACTTATTTGGATGATGAAGCAATAGCTTTAGCGGATGAGTATAATGACGTGGGGTTAAGGAGCGAGGCTTTAAAAGCATATAATATAATAAATAGCATCAGAGAAGAAGCTGGACTAAATACTTTGGTTTGGGATTCTGATCTAGAGTCAACTTCAATGGTGAGAAGTAAGGAAATATCTCGGGAATTCTCGCATACACGTCCCAACGGATTACAATGGTATACGGTTAACAGCACCATAATGGCCGGAGAAAACTTAGCATATGGATATAATCATTCTGAAGAAGTTGTAGATGGGTGGATGGAAAGTCCTACTCATAGAGATAATATATTGTATCCTACGTTTACAAAGATTGCTATTTCAATATATGTTGAAAATGGCGTATATTATTGGGCGCAGGAATTTGGTTATTGAAATAAAATTGCTTATATACAAGGCAATTTTCATATAGATTATTACCACCAGAAGAATAGAGAGGAATGCGTACGGTCAAACCATGCCGGTTAGGCAATTACATATATTAGGTGGTTTATAAAGAACATGAATATCATGTTCTTTTTTTGATGATTAAAAGGAAAGAGAGAAATATATGGCTACGTTAAAACAACCTAAAGACGAGGCGGAAATTCGTAGACTTGGAGTTAATAATGTTCGACAGGCTTATTTAGATTTAGCCGGTGATTATAATAGAATTATAAATAACGACGTAATGCTTTGTCCTAAATGTGGTAAATGGCAAAAGTCCGACACTTCTTTTTATTTTGATAAAAAGTATGTAACAAACAGACTGCCAATTTGTAAGCGTTGTATTCAGATGATGGTCGAACAAAGAGAAAAAGATACTGATGAACCGAACGAAACAAAAGAGAGCGTTCAGAAAGTATTACAATACATGGACCGTGTTTATGATAATAACTTTTACGAACAATGTGTAAAAGGTGCCGCTGATGGATTAAAAGAGAAAAACAGAGTATCACCATTTGCTACTTATATAACTGCAGTACAAAGTCTTCCTAACTGGAAAGGGATGACTTGGAAAGACAGTAAATTTGGTGATGACGGTGAAAGTATAGAAGAATCAGAAATAAATGAAAATTCTAGAATATTAAAAACCGCGAGGAAACGATTTGGCAGTGATTACTCTTCTCAGGATTTATTGTTCTTAGAACGAGAATATCAAGATTGGATATCAAGATATGCTTGTGAAACTAAGGCTCAAGAATTATTGTTCCAAAGAATTGCTTTTACACAATTGGCAATTGATAAGGCACAAAAAAGCGGGCAAGATACAGACAAATTAGATAAAACATTGCAAGACTTAATGTCAAGTAATTCTATTAAACCTAATCAGTCTACTTCTAATGCGCTAACCGAATCAAAAACATTTGGACAACTTATTCAAAAGTGGGAAGAACATGATCCTATTCCTGAGCCGGAAGAGGAATTTAAAGATGTAGATAAAATCGGGCTTTATATTGATGTGTTTTTTAAGGGGCATCTTGCTAAAATGATGAATTTAAAAAATGCTTTTTCAACTTTGTATGAAAAATACATTGCTAAATATACCGTTAAAAAACCTCAATATGATGAAGATACAGATTCAGAAGAATTGTTTGACCAGATATTTGGATCTGTAGATGAAAATAAACTGTGAAAGAAAATAAAAAAACTGTTCAGCAATTGGCTCAGGATAAAGAACAGAAAATCATGGAAACTGTCGCCCGGAGAGCAGGTTATTACCGGGCAAATCCCCAAAGATTTGTATCTGAGGTATTGGGCATTACTTTAAAATTGTTCCAGAAGATACTGTTGTGGGTTATGTTTCATTACAACTACATTATGTACTTGGCCGCAAGGGGTCAAGGGAAAACCTGGCTGACAAGTCTTTATTGTGTAGTAAAATGTATTTTATATCCCGGAACAAAAATAATAATAGCCTCTGGCACTCTTCGACAGGCCAATGAGGTTTTATTAAAAATACAAGATGATTTCATGAAACAATCTCCTATTTTACGGAGCGAAATTGATAAATGTAATATTAGTCAAAATGACGCAACTATAACATTTAAAAATGGGTCGTGGATTAAATCAAGAACAAGTACGGAAAACTCTCGTTCTGCACGAGCAAATTGTTTAATCGCAGACGAGTTTCGTATGATAGATGAAAATATTCTTAATACTGTATTGAGAAAATTTTTAACAAGTCCGCGACAACCTAAGTATTTAAACAAACCAGAATATGCACATCTTCAAGAAAGAAACACAGAAATATATATGTCTAGTGCATATTTTAAAAGTTCATGGGCATATGAAAAAGCCAAAGATTATACTCTTAACTTTTTCAATGACAAAAGGAAATATTTTATTTGTGGACTACCCTATCAATTATCAATAATGGAGGGGTTATTATCTAGAGCACAACTTGAAGATGAAATGAGTGAACCGAGTTATAATGAATTGATTCAATCGATGGAAATGGAGTGCTTATGGTATGGCGATGAAGATGGAGGGTTGTTTAAATATGACGAAATTAACAGAATTCGTCAAATTAAAAATGCACTGTATCCTTTAGATCTTGTTAATGACCGTAATCCTATCCCGAGATTAAGTGATACGGAAGAAAGGGTTATGTCTGTCGACGTAGCGTTAATGAGTTCGACGCGAAAGAAAAAGAATGATGCCAGCTCTATTCAAATATGTAGCGCAATCCAAACGGATGACACCACATATTCTTCTAATGAAGTATATAGCGAAACATTTGAGGGATTAACTACGGACGAGTTAGGTATCATTGTTATGAGATATTTCTATGGGTATCATTGTACACAGCTCGTACTTGATACGAACGGTAGATTATGCCGCTTTTATTGGTGACAATAAAATGAAAAGAACGGAATTAAGCGAGGACGCTGAAATGCAAACTCGAACCGAAGGCTAGATGTAAAAGTTTAGTCAGGGGCAACGCATAGGAGACGAACCTGTTTAACAGAATGTAATTCTCCCACGAGGCCGTTCTATCTATATTAAAGAGGATTTGGTGGATAATTACCACCCACCTCTTTTTATTTTGCAAAAAATAAAAGGAGGAAGTTGAATGTTATTAAGCAAAACAGCTTTAGTTAAATGGAATTCAAGAAATTATAATCATTATATAAATTTAGGTTATAAATATACAAAAATGGGCGATGAATTCGAAGTGTCAATAAATCATTTAACCCCTGGAAGTTATGCGAAAGTTACATATGAGTGTGACTTTTGTCATCAAACTTTAACTACTCAATGGCAAACATATATGTATAAAAGAAATAAATGTGTAACCGCAAACGATTGCTGTTCAAATTGTTTACAAATTAAAGCGAAACAGAATATGGAAGCTAAATATGGGGATAATAATTTTAGACATATAGAATCAATAAATCGTAAAATTCTTGAGACAAATTTAAAAAAATATGGTTGTGAAAATCCTTTTGGGAATAAAGAGATTCAAAACAAAATTAAACAACATTATTTAGATAAATATGGAGTTGAATCTTGTAGGCAAATACCAGAAGTAGAGGAAAAGAGAAAACAAACGTGTTTGGAAAAATATGGAGTTACTAATTATGGGGCAATCTGGGCCAGAGAACACTGTCGCGAAAAGTCTCCAACTTGGAAAGGCGAAAATGTAATTCACGAAAGAATTGATAGAGGTTTACCAGAATATAGGTCGTGGAGAAAGCAAGTGTTTGGTAGAGATAAATATACTTGCCAATGTTGCGGGGCCAAAAATGGGAATGGTAAATTTATACGGTTAGAAGCTCATCATATTTTTAATTGGGGAAAATATCCAGATAAACGTTTTGACGTAAATAATGGAATAACGTTATGCCAACAATGTCATATTGATTTTCATTCTGCGTATGGGAAAACTGACAACAATAACATTCAATTACAAAGATTCTTAAATGTAGATAAAAAAATATGCTGAACTAACGAGAATAAAATCGTTAGAATTGTAAAATAAAAAGTTTACAAGATAACAAATTGATAGGATTGGGTGTGTACGATTTTATTTGTAAAGACCAATTTGATGCCAAGACTGGAAAAGTATATAAAGCTTTAACCTGTTGTAATGATGATGAAATGGCACAACGCTGTAAAGTAAAAGACGCTAATAAAGTTGTATGGTCTGTAAAAGCTACCGCTGCTTTCAATAACGAGATATGTGTTTTGTTGAGAAACGCAATTCAAAATGGTAAAATTCATCTTCTTGTTGACGAGCAGGAGGCCGAAGAAGTTCTTAAAGATAGTTACAAGGGATATGCAAAACTCACCCCAACTGATCAGGCCAGACTTAAAATGGCTTATGCTCAAACAACCATGACTATGTTTGAATTGATTAAGTTGGAACATGAAGTCCGTAATGGACAAATTAAAGTAAAGGAATTACGCAACATGCGTAAGGATAGATATTCCAGTTTGGCTTATAATTATTGGTGTGTAAATCAATTAGAATTACAACTTAAACCAGTAAATACAACTAATTGGATTAATGATTTAATTATAAAGCGAGCAGCTTATCACGGAAAAAAGATATGAGCTTGTAAAGTAAATTAGAAAGGAAGGTGCTTGCATGGCACAGACTAAAACTGGTACTACAGCAAGTACCAACTCTCGAACTGCGAAAGAAATGCAGGAATGGTATGAAGCTAATAAAAATAATATTCAAAATTATGTTAGCGCTCAGGACGGATTGAGAATTCTAAATAATGTTATGAAGGCTTCTCATGTTAGTATTCAAACATTTAACAAAGATGAGGTAGTTAATTATCTTCAAAATATAGGATCTAACGAGATAAACTTAAGAAGGCTTTCAAGGTCACTTTATTGGAGATCTATGATTTATTATAGAATCATAAATTTCTATGCGGGTATGTTTGAACTTGATATCCGTAGTGTAATACCGGGAAAAGATTACTATAATCCTGCAAAAAATAGCACTAATACAGAGAAATTAGTTAAAAATTATTATGAAACTGTTAATTTATTAGACATAATGCACCTTAGTAGGCATATGTATAATCCTTTGGTCACGGCATTTAGAGAAGATGCTTCTTATAATCTTTATTGGCTTGATGATACTGGAATGACTATTATTCCATTTGATGGGGATTATGCAAAAATTGATGGTAAATATAGCACCGGCAATTTCTCATTTAGTATAGACATGAGTTGGTTTAGGTCAAGAAATGAGTATCTGGATTATTGGGGTGAACCATTTATAACTATGTATAGGGAATATGAGCGAACTCGAATAAAATGGCAACACGTTCCAGAAGAACATAGCTTGTGCTTAAAATATAATTCTGCTGATTATAATTTAATTATCCCGCCCTTTGCGGGACTTTTTTTATCCTTGATTTCTTTAGAGGATCTTGGAGATTTGGCTGCTATTAAAGATGAGCAAGAAATATATAAATTGCTTATTTATAAACTCAAAGGATTATCTGGGAGTAAAGATTCTGATAAGTTTGAAGTTTCTCCTCAGAATGGTGCGGTATATTTTAATAGATTTATAAGTGAGGCTCTTCCATCTACGGTGAGTGCGGCTATGTTGCCGGGGTCAGAAGATGTTCAAGTTGTTGGATTTGATGACGACACGGCAAATAACACTACTAAATTAGCAAAAACACTCAGTACTCTTTTGTCTATATCTGGCGGTGGAGAGTTATTAGATTCGGCCTCTATTGATTCTGCTGCGGCATTTGAACTTGTTAAAATATTAAATACGAACTTTGCTCTTAAACCCCTTCTTCCTCAAATTGAGGGTTGGGTAGAGATGGTATTAAGCCTGAAATTAAATAAACCATGTAAAGTAAAGTTCCATTATGTTTCAAGTTATACAAAAAAAGAGTTCGCGGATAAACAGCTTGAAGCTGCTCAAAATGGAATGCCGACCGTATTACCTTTTATGGCCGCTATTAATGGGTATTCTGAAAGAGATACTTTGGCTTTGAATAAATTACAGGGAATGCTAAATCTACCAGACATACTTCAGCCTTTACAGACAAGTTATACTATGTCAAATAACGGTGGCAGACCTCAAACTCCAGATGATGAATTAAGTCCAAGTGGAGATAGAACAAGAAATCAATAGAAAGGAATTCTGTTAAATGGCATATAGGATATTAACCGTGGTTGAAAAAAGACAGAATGATTCTTCTACTTATCAATGGCTTAAGGTTCCAGATGAAAAAGGGAAATCGCAGGTATATGAGACAGATAGTGAACCGGAGCTTGAAGATAAAGTTAAAGAAATGCTAAGTGGAAATTATTCTATGAGTGATCTTGTGGTTGTTCAGCCATTGGATTATACAGTAGAAGTTGATATTACGACATAAGGAATTAAAGAATGAATAAAGGGAAAAATTTTATTACAACAACGTCTAAAGAGGTGGCCGACGAATTGAAAAAGAATGGTTATGTTCTTGTAAATGAAGAGGCAAACAAATGGACGTTTATTAATGATAAAAATTTAAAATTTGACAATGCAAATTCAAGTAAGGTTGTATTTACGGATATGTTATCAATGTAATAGGTATTTCTTTTTTGAATTTGCAAGAAAGGAACTATTATGGATAAACCTATTACATTCACCCCCGGTGATGTTATAGCAGTAATTTTAGGAATAGCGGGAGCAATTATCACATTAAGCGCGGCAATTACTATCGTGATTAATGTGATAAAAAGAATGAAGAAACCAGAGGACGAACAAAATCAAAGGATTGAATCATTAGAAAAACGTTTAGACACTCAGGAGACGCGCATGAATGAGTTTAGTACATATTTCGACAGGGATAAAAAACGTTTTGATCAAATCGAACAGGCCAATGAAATAACTCAAGAAGCTTTATTGGCTTTATTAAGTCATTCGATTTCCGGCAATTCAATAGATGCGTTGCAAAGCGCTAAAAAGAAATTACAGGATTATTTGATATCACGTAATACAACGATATTTTAATATTATGAGGAGGAAGATCGTTGAAGAACAGATTTTTGACTTTAGACGATTTGTATGATTACTACTCTTCTACCTCTAAACGCAGTAGACATTTCAGTGCAAAAGATTCTAATGCTAATATAGTTGTTCAAGTTCCAGGACATATTACATTTGAGAATAATGATAATACTGAGGGATTAACTCCTGTTCGTTTACAGGCTTGTCACATTGGGAAAAATAGAAATGGATCACAAATATCAAAGGAAGTTATGGAAAAGGCACTTCCTTCTTTTGCTAATAGACCTATATTGGGATATATACATTCTGTTGATGGACAAGATGAATTTTATTCTCATAATATGCACATAGAAAATGATGAACTAATATATGATGAAGTTCCTGTTGGAATAATAAAAGAATCATGTAACGCACATTTAGAAGAAGATGTTGATAAAGGACATACTTATGTTGTTGTAGATGGTTATTTATTTGATGAATATTCTTCTGCGTCAGATATACTTAAACGTGAAGAAAAATGTAGCGTTTCGGTTGAGCTATCAATTCGAGAAATGTCTTTTAATGCTAAAGATAAAGTTCTTAATCTTGAGGATTTTTTCTTTTCTGGCGTAACTATATTAGGCAAAACACCGGAAGGTGATGAGGTTAGACCCGGAATGGAGGGTAGCAACATTACATTAGCAGATTTTTCTGCTACAAAAAACAGTCTTTTTGAAGACGAACCAAAAATAATATCAATTTTGGAAGAGCTTACCCAAAAAATCGACGCTCTTTCTGAAGTTAATATAAACTCTAAGAAAGGAGGAGCCGAAGAAATGGACGATGTTCTTACGAACGAGGAAGTTGTTCTTGAAGAGGAATCTGAAACCGAAGAAAAACTCGTTGTCGAAGAAGAGACAGTTGAAGAAGTAACTCCTGAAGAGAATAATGAAGATTCAGAAGATAAGTTTTCAAAGGTTTTTGAATTATCTCATGAGGATATAAGATGTGGTTTGTATGCATTGCTTAGATCTTTTGAAGAAGAAGACAATGAATGGTATTTCATATCTAATGTATATGATGATCATTTTGTTTATGAAGGAATGTTTGATGAAAGTAACATTTTTGATCAGAAATATGAGAAAGATGGCGACAATGTAAGCTTCGTTGGAGATAGGATTCATATGAATAGAGAGTATATAACTGATAGTGAATTAGTTATATTAAATGAAATGCGTTCTAATTATGAAGAAATGGCCGACAAATTGGCAAAATATGAATCTGAACCTGAAAAGATTGCTGTTCTGAATTCCGCTGATTACGCTCAGATTAAAGATACTGAGCAGTATGAAGAACTTGCAAAGAGAGAAAATTATTTCAATCTGGATATACAAGACCTCTCTGCAAAACTCGATGCAATTCTTTTAGACTATGCAAAAAACAATAAACTTGAGTTTGCATCGACTGAAACTGAAAAGGTGGTTGGGCTAACACCATTGCCTATTGTTAAACCCAAACAAAGTACAGGCAAGGGGAGATACGGCACAACATTTAATAAAAACTAAAAGCCAAATTAATTGAACCATAAGGTTCTTTTTTTTATGAAAAAATTATTTGAAAGGAGAAAAGATTAGTTATGGCTATAGATATAACCAAGGGAAGTCACGTTGTTTCTTTCCCTAATAAGATTGCTTCTGCTATGGGCCAGTATTCACATGTTTATAACATCGTTCTTCAGGCTAATTCTGATAATGGTGCTCTTGCTGGCAGAGGAGATTATGTAAGTTTTGATCAATATAAACAGGCTAGTCCCGCTAATGGATTTGCTGGAAGAATTAACGAGCAGGCTGCTGATGGTACGTGGTACGTAGAGGTTACAGCACTTCCCAATTCTGAGGTTCTTTATCTTTACAATTCACCTGTTAGTGAATACTCCGAGAGAGACCTGCAGGACGAGTCTTTATTCTACAACCTTGAGGGTGAAAGAATACAGGGTATGGTTCTTGTTGTAGGCGATGTATTCACGATTTCTGAGAATGGATTTACTGGAACACCCGCAGCAGGCAAGAGTGTTACATACGCAAACGGCAAGTATGTCGTTGGAGCATAATAGGAAAGGAGAATAATTATAATGAGAAATTTGACATTTAGTGATCGTGTTAAGAACGTATTCTCCTCTCTGAATACGGACTATGAATCAATGAATAATCTCATGCAGGACCTTGCACTTGGTCGTGAGATATATGATGCAGAAAATGATAGAGTAATCTCGAAGGCTGAGGCTAATGCCAAGATTCTTGATTTCTCGCATAAGGTACTTGGTATTTCTGATGTTAATGATGCTAAGCAGGTTCGTAGGGCTCTTAGAGACAATGGACGTGAGTGGCTGGATATAATTGAGGATACTGTTGATATGAAGATTACTTCTGGTCTTCAGGAGAGTGACTGGTTTAATGAGTTAGTTGATTCCAAGGGGATTGGCTATCATGATCGCCAGGATTTCTATATCCCTGATGATGCTGTTCTTTCAGTTGCAAAGGCTGGAACAAGCCATCATGACCATATTCTTCAGAGACTTTCTGGTGGACAGACCGTTTCTATCCCTACCGAGCTCTATGTAGTTAAGGTTGGTGCTGATATTAACAGATATGTCACCGGACAGGTTGATTGGAACAGGCTTGTTGATGCTATTTCTGAAGCATTTACCAAGGAAATCCAGACTGAGATTTATGCCGAAGTTACTAATGCAGCTACCAAGTTGCCTGTAACTGGACCCGAATACATTGGAACTGGTGCTCTTGCCGCTGGCACAAAGGCACAGTTTGACGCAATAATTGACAACGTATCTGCAGCAAACAATGGTGCAGAAGTTGTTATTCTTGGAACCAAGTCTGGTCTTTCTAAGATTTCTGCTCTTGCAGATGTTGATTGGGGCGCAAATGCTCAGAAGGATAGCGTAATGAATTCTGGTAACATAGGTATTTATGAAGGAACCAGACTTGTTACTATCCCTAACCGTTTTGTAGGCAAGAAGCCCACTGGCGCAAAAGTATTTAATCCCAACGTACTTATGATTCTTCCTGTTATTGGAGAAGAGGGTAAGTTTGTTAAGTTTGTAGACGAGGGAGATACTCAGATTATTGAGAGCCTTGAGCGCGGAGATTATATTTCTGACCTTCAGACATATGAAGTACAGAGAAGATTCGGTGTTGGTACTGTTATTGCTCGTCAGTTTGGTAAGTGGACTATCACCCCTTAATTTTATAAATATATAATATTGCGGAGGGTATATCTCTCCGCAATATATGATTAAAAGGAGAAAAATATGGCTACAAGAAAAGCTCAAGAAACAGAAGAGATTATAGTTAAAGAAGAGCCTGTAGAAAAGAAAACTTCTAAGAAGGTATTTGAACAAACCGATGGTATTTTATGTCATTCGGTTATTGTAGGTGGTTTATATATGAATGGAGCAAGAACCGGAATTACCTACGATTTTGATGGATATGGTTGTGAAAGAGAAATTGAATATAGGGATTTGGTTGCTGCTGTTCGTTCTCATTCTCAATTTTTATTTGAACCATATATAGTGGTAGATGATGAAGATTTTGTTAATGAGTTTTCTCAATTAAAGAAATTTTATGATGAGAAATATACCACAAAAGATTTAAAAAAGATATTAGATCTGGATATAAATACAATGGTTGAACAGATAAAAGAACTTCCAGCGGGCGCTTTTAATTCATTACAGACTATTGCTGCTACGGCTATTGCTGAAGGAAAACTAGATAGTGTTCGTAAGATTAAAGTGCTTGATGATTTATTCGACACTGACTTAAATTTAATTTCTTCATTGTTTCCGTCGGTTTAGTAAAGGAGGTATTCAATGTCCTCTTTAACATATACTGACATTTTTGAATACTTCCTTGGAGAAGTAACTGATTACAATTTAGCCGCTTTATCAGAGACGGATGCAGATACTATAATGACAGAGTTTTTACATAAAGCATTATCAAATGCCTATGTGTTCAATCTCTTCTCTTCTGCCGTCCTCGATGATGACGTTCAAACATTAACATATGAGATGAATTTTGTTTGGGAAAATAATGTTGACAATGATTTTGTTAAAAATATTCTCGGGAAAGCAATGGCTATTGAATGGGTCTCGCCGCAGATTAATAGTTTGACAAATATTCAACAATTCTTTGGCGATAATGATAAAAAGTTCTATTCTCAATCTACTCATTTAGCGCAATTAAAGGAGTTAAAATCAAATCTTATAACTGAGATGCGAAATCTGATTGAAAATCGTGGCTTATTGAAAAATGTCTATTTGGAGGGATGATGATGGTTCCTTACAAATATGGTGAATTTGATAACAAACAATTATCCGAGGCCAAGGAAAAAATAAAGAAAAAAATATTCTTTTTACTCCTCATAGTAGACCCACAAACATGTAATCAGTTTGAAAATATATGTGTTGAGGATGCGTTCAAGAATGTTCAGACATTAATTAATGGATTGAACGAACTACTCTTCTATCCTAAAGAAATCGTATTTTCGTCGAGTCTAATCGAGTCGGCATTAAACGAATTTCATAATCCTGATTTCTCGTATGACCGGTATAGGAAATTATTATTAGATGCCGGATGGGAAATTGCTAAAATTAAGGAGGTGGAATAATGCCTTCTTTTTTAGATTATCAAAAGAATCTTACCGCAAAAGGTCGGACCTTAGGAGAGGTTCGTAAATATCAGGCGGACGAAATTATGGAATGGACGTGGTATGGAGATATTGATACACGTACTTGTTATTTATTTGACATGTATCATGATCCAGATCCTCGTTCGCTTTATGATATGAAACCAACCGATGAAATGATTCCTATTAGTATTAAGTATGTTAAACACACGTCACAAACGCTCGCAAAAGATAGAATATCTTATCATATGCAAATGAAGCCGTCTCAAACAATGTGTGTTCCGTACTACGAGGAATATGAATATTTATATGGGATGCAATTCCCGTTAGGACTGTATTTACTTGTTCCCGATGAAAAAGGAAAATACAATAGATGGTTGGTTGTTGCTAAAGCAGATGACGTAGCTCAACAGTTCCCCACATACGAATTACTTCAATGTGATTATACATTAAATTATATTAATCGTGGGGCAAAATGGAACGTTGCAAGCGTCTTAAGAAGCCAGAATTCGTAAATTATGTGCGCTTCATATAGGAAACTATATGTCGAAAACTCTCTAACTGCAGAAACCCCCTTAGAGTCAATATGCTACAACGTAAGAATGAAACACATCTAAGCGTGAATGCTTTAAAAAGTTATTGAATTGGGAAATCCGCAACGAAGTTCCGAATAGGAAAACGCTCAACGATCAAGTCCTCAAGTGAGGTAATGGGAGTCACCTAAACTATGTATAGTATGGTGTTGAGATGATCTGAACTTTATACGAAAGTATAAGAAAAATTATTTATATTAAGTTTGATATTAAAGCAGGACAAGGGGTAGCTCCCCCTTCATAGTACCTCTAATACTATGATTACTGCTTTTTTATATTGCAATTTTTTAGAGGAGAATTAGCATGTATAAGAACGGTAAACCAAATTATAATGAAGTAATTTTTTCAGATGAGGATATTAAAACAATTATTGATTTATATGAAAACAATCATGAATCCTCAGTGAAAATTGGAAAAAGATTTAATGTAAGTCATAAAGTTATATTAAAGCTGTTGAAAAAGTATGGTATAAATGTAGATCAAAAAAAATCTGTTAAAAAATATACTTTAGATGAACATTATTTTGATGAAATAGACACGCAAGACAAAGCGTATATATTAGGGTTGTTATATTCGGATGGTTCAAATGGTCTTTCTAAAGGAACAATTTCATTATCATTACAAGAAGATGACCGCGAAATATTAGAACAAATACGGATAACCGTTAATAGTTCTAAACCTTTAGAATATATTGACTATTCAAACAAAAATGATTTCGGGTATCATTATAAAAATCAATATAGATTATTGTTTTTTAGCATACATATGTGCCGTACATTAAATGATATAGGGATGATTCCTAATAAAAGTTTGAAATTACAATTTCCTAATATTCCTTCTGAGTTGTACTCCCATTTTATCAGAGGATATTTTGATGGAGACGGAAGTTTAGTACAAAGTATAAAAAATGACAATAATCATCCTATATTAGTTACACTTACGTCAACCAAATCTTTTTGTAATACAGTTTCAAATATAATACAAGAAGTATTAGGCGTACATTCATGTATTACTGAGGCGTCTTGCAGAAATGGAATTACGAACGTTTTATCAATTAGTGGCAGAAATGTGTGTAAAAAATTTCTAGATTGGATTTATCAGGATGCAAATTTATATATGCAACGTAAATATAAAAGATATTTGGATTACTATAATATAAATAATTCTTCAGTGGCCTAACGAGTTATTGAAGTAACATTTATTGACAATTCTGGTGTCTGGACAGATTTCAGAATGACAAATGTAGAAGACCAACAAAAAGCAATTGTTCCGCTTAATAGAGATACAGAACAAATATATTATAATTTAAGAATGTTAATTGATACTGCTGTTTTAAGTGAACCGAGAGCTTGGCATGTAAGTAAGGTTAATCGTCTATCTTCAAATGGACTTATACAATTAACATTCGCACAAGATCAATATGACCAACATACGGATTATTTAGAAACCGAAACCGATGAACTTGGAAGAGAACGTGTAATCGCAATGTGGGCAAATTATTATGATTATCCCGATATTCATGATGCTGAACCCTCAAAACAATCAGATATAAATATATATGGAGAAATATCATGTTCCGGTGTGAGTTCAATATTAAAAGTTGGCGGAGGTTATAAAACTTTATCGATTCAGTTCTATAAAGAAGATGAGGCGGTGCCTTATATCACCGGTGTTTGGTCTTATGAAATAGATGGTGTCGATGTGTCGTCTATGATCGCAGAAAAAACGACACTAGAAGATAACCAGATTAAAATTAAGTTTATTGGCGGGGAAGAATATATAGATAAAAATTTGACTGTTAAACATACAACAGAAAATAACATTGAGACTTCAATTGTACTTGGTATTGAGTCATTATAGGAGGAAATTATGGAATGGAATAAAGAAGATAGAGACCATCTTTTAATGTTTCGTAATGCTCTAGATAGTGACAACACGAAGTTAAAAGAAGAAATCAAATCCCGCTTGGTAAAAAATAAATATATAATTCACGTTCTAAATAATAAAGAGTTAGAAGAGGCAGAATCTGAACCGGATGAATATTTTGGTATCAATATACTGCCTTATTATATTATCTCTCCCACCCAGCATAATGTTCAAAATTTTATATGTTTTGATACGGGGTTTAAAGAATTGAGCCGTTATAATTCAGCCGTCAAAGATCAATATATAAACTTTTATATCTTATGTGATGAAAAGGAAGGTATTGATAGAGAAACAGGAATGGCCAGACATGATTTGTTGGCCGCTCTGATAGCAGAAGAATTTAATTATGAAATTTTTTCTGGCGGCAGGTGGACTTTAGAATCTGATGTGCCATCTGTTGTAGATAATAATTATGCCGCTCGTACTCTTACGTTTATAATGACAACAGATGCTAATCTGGTTAAGACCAGAAATAAGATGACGGGATTTATAAATCATAAGGTATGAGGGAACAATATCCAAAATTAAAATTTAATATGCTGAGAGTATATTTCGGCAAACCTTATGTTATTGATTTAGATAATGCTGAAGGCTCAATTACAATTAAAGATCCCGGTATTCGTGCCGCATTTATTGATAGTGATGAAACAGATTTTTGGGGGACTGTTAGAATATTTACGTCCAATACAACCCTGTTTAGAGCTTTTTTATTTGATATGGGATTAGATTGGAACGAAGTAACGGATTTTCAATTATTTCAATTATTATATAAACAAGCAGACCCTGAAATATGTAAAATGTTATTTGGTGATGATATAGACTGGGAAGGATTTGAATTATTTGAAAAACGTGATAAAGACAAGGATGAGTCGGCACTTGTTTTGTATAATGCTCATACTCAAACAGAAATAAACGAGGATGTCTATCAACACATGCATCAATATATATGCACTATGTTTCATATGTTTCCAGAAGATGAGCTAACAAATGACAAAACATTAAAAAAATGGTGGATAGATAAAGATAAGCGCGAGGCCGCTCGTAATGCAAAAAAGAAAACCGAGGAATTTTCTATTCAACCTTTAATTAGTGCTTGTGTAAACCATCCTGGTTTTAAATATAAACTTCACGAAATGGAAGAAATGAGTCTTGCTGAATTCTATGATTCAGTGAGCCGTCTTCAAGTTTATGAAAGTTCAACCGCCCTACTTAAGGGCATGTATTCCGGTATGATTGATGGGTCGAAAATAAAACCCGAAGATTATAACTGGATGAAACCATTAGGTGTGAATTAGAGCCGTAAGGCTCTTTTTTAATTTAATTTTTTTAAAAAATGGAGGAAACAATTATGGCTTTTAAGCTTGGTAACTTTGCTGTTAAGGAAATCATAAGAGCCGTTGCTCTTGATTTCAACGACACACTTCTGTACACAATCGACCAGCTTTCAAGTGCTTCTATTGAAGTATCTGCTGAGTCAACTGATATTACTGATAAGCTTGGTAACATTATCAGAACAATTTATAATTCGAAGACCGCTACTCTTACGGGTACTCTGGCTCTTCTTAGCCCCGCAGCTATCAACGCCGCTTCTGGTTCAGAATTAACTGAGGCAGGTTCAAGTGCTGCTATAACTATGCCTGCTGTTAAGTCTATCCCCGCTGGTTCTAAGATTAATGTAGCAGGTGCTGCCGCTGGAACCATCAAAGTTATGGGTATCTATAACAACGGCGCAAACGGCATCGTTCTTACTCAGGGTACTGCAGCTGATTATGACGCAAAAACATTTGGTCTCGACGGTGACATTCTTAGTGTTCCCGATGCAGACGCTGAAAACGGACATCCCGATTCTTATCTTGTAGTTTATGATCGTGATGTTGAGAGTGGAATTATGCTTGCAAATTATGCAAACGAGTTCCCGAAGGCTGTTAAGCTTATCATGTACGCTGCTATTATGGATCCTTGTTCTTCAAACTATAGGGCGGCTTATATTGTAGCTCCTAACGCTCAGGCTGATCCTTCTATGACCATCAACCTTGATTCTGAGTCTACTGAGACAGATATTACTTTCAACCTCAATACTGATTACTGCGGTTGCGATAGAGTTCTGTATTACATCTACTTCCCGGATGAGGATGCTGTTACAACGGTATCTTGTAGCGTAATTGATGAGTCACAGGATCCCACTCCTACTCCTACTCCTACTGAGACTCCGACTCCTACTCCTACGGAGTAATTAAGAGGATAAGGTAGTTTACTTTCTCTAATTAGAAAACCCTGCTTTGGCAGGTAGTTCATAATTATATTATTGAGAGGGCGGATTCTTCGCCCTCTCTTCTTAAAAAAAGGAATAAATATATGGCTAATGAAAGAATTTGTATAGTTTGTGGGTCAAAATATAATTATTGTTCCCGTTGTCCCGGTGCGGACAAGAAACAGACGTGGAAAAATATTTATGATACCGAGGACTGTATGACATTGTTCAATGTTTGTAGTTCATTTAAGAATAACAGGATTTCTAAAAATGAAGCTAATAAACAGTTAAAAGATATAAAAATTCCAACTCAACTAAAAAAAGAGTATCAGGATATTATAGATTCTATAACCTTTGTGCCTGCTCCGGTTATAAGGAAAAAGCCTAAGGTTAAACCTAGAAGAATTGTGAATGAAGATTTAGATTAATGAAGGAGGGTGTATCACAATTTTAGAGGTGGTGTACCCTCTTTTTTTTTCATTATGAGGAAAAGGATATGAAAAAAATAAGTGCAATAACTGGGCGCGTATACGACCCTCATGATATTGTAAATATACTAAATTTAGACCAAGTAAAATTTTATATAGAAGATATGGGCATACCGTTACAAGATATAAAATTTAGTACAAGTAAAAAAATGGAGAAGACAGTTATTGTCTTTCTTTTTTTAAAAAAAGATACAGCGGTAGCGTTTGATCGTTGGGTAAGGAGGCGCGATGAAAACAAAAATGATCGCAATGGACACTTCGACCAGGCGTAGCGCACTAGCTTTTTTTGTTAACGGAAAATTGAAAGACCATGTTATATTTGATTATTCGAATATAAAAGATATAGAAGAACGTACAACGGTCATGGGACGCTCTATTCTTTCGTATTTGGACGATAAAAAACCAGACATAGTTTTTATTGAACAACCTAAAGGAAAGCCGAATATGGAGCTTGTACGCAAGCTCAGCCGTATATTAGGAATTGTTATGGGATGGGCAATATCAAACAAGAAATATTATGAAGAAGTTATGCCGTCTGTATGGAGGAAATATCTTCCGGAATTTAATCAAGGCGGGAAAAACAGAGATGAATTAAAAGAAGAAAGCATGCGAATAGTTAAAAAAAAATATGGTTTAGTTTTAGATGATGATCAATGTGACGCTATTAATTTAGGCGATGCAATGCTTAATAGATATTATGACGAACAGGAGGAATTATTTTCATGAGTGATATTATTTTAAGAATTTTGGAGTTTATTGTTGTAATAGCTGTGGTTGCGGTTACTCGTTATGTAATACCGTGGTTTAAAAGCAATATAGCAATTAATGAAAATGAAATACTAATAGATATAGTTAATACTGCTGTAATGTATGCAGAACAGACTTTAGATACCGGTGCGGTAAAAAAGAAGGCCGTTATGGATCTTGTTTTAAATCAACTTTCAAAAAGAGGAATTGTTGTTACAGAAGACCAAGTGAATGCACTTGTTGAGGCTGCTGTTTTTGCAATGAATAAAATGAAAACATCAGAATAATAAATTAATAAGGAGGAATATATGGCTGGAAGAACAACTATATATAATAAAATAATATCCGAACAGTCCCTGGCTAAAATTCTTCCGGAAAACAAACATTTAGCTGAAGATTTCTTAGATTATTTACAATCAATAGATCGGTCCCCTCAAACAATTCACCAATATAAATCAGATTTAAACCAGTTCTTTTGTTGGAATGTTGAGTTTAATGATAATAAAAGGTTTACCGAAATAACTAAGCGTGAGTTCGCTCGTTTTCAAAACTATGCATTAAATACTTGGAATTGGAGTTCTAACAGAATCCGCAGGGCTAAATCTACTCTCTCATCTTTTAGTTCATATATTGAGAATATATTAGATGAAGAGGAGGAATATCAAGATTATCGTAGTGTTGTAAACAAGATACAGTCTCCTGTTATAGAGCCAAGAAGAGAAAAGACTATTATTACTGATGACGAGGTTCAAATGATATTAAATCAACTAATCTCGGATAAAAAATATCAATGCGCTTGTGTATTTGCTTTGGCAGCATTTGGTGGCGCCAGAAAAAGCGAATTGCTTCGTTATAAGGTTTCTTTTTTTGATAAAGAAAACATAATGGAAACCGCGGCATTATATAGAACTCCAGAAAAAATAAAAACAAAGGGACGAGGTAAAAACGGGAAAAGTCTTACGAAATATACATTGTTAGAGTTTGAACCATATTTTGATATATGGATGCAGGAACGTAAGAGACTTGGAATTGAGAGTGAGATGTTATTTGTTAAAGAAGACGGTACACCCTTAAATGTTTCAACATTAGATTCATATGCAGAATATATAACTAAAATATTAGGTAGGCCGTTTTATTTTCATAGTTTAAGACATCAATTATGTACTCGCCTGTTTAAGATTGGATTACCTGCTGATGTAATACAGGAGTATTTTGGTTGGAGCGGTCTTGAAATGACAGGGATATATAATGACTCAGACACATCAGAATCATTTGGTAAATATTTTACTTCAGATGGGATAAAGGGATCTGACGCTAAATTATAGACGAAAGGGAGATTTATGCTTATAAGATTATTGCAAATAAATTTTTCTTCAGATGATATATATGAAGATGCTAAATATTTATCGGGATTTAAGACAGATAACTATGGAGAATTTATGAAAATGCTTAGTGAATTAAAAAATAATTCCGAAGAATTTAATATTGCTGTTGGAGAAGAATGGTATACCATAGATACTTATGTGTTTTCTTTTCCAAAGGATTCTGACAGTTTACCCTGTATAAATATATATGTGATTTAAAGGAGAATATATGACTAAGATAACACAATTTGTCAACGAGTTTGAATTGGCAAAAAATAAATTAGAATATGTAAAGAAACATATAGTTGCAACCTACAT
>Ga0247610_10000894_pt1 | contig 39426 bp, 32 predicted proteins | sample 174DNAGHGhighgp2_FD_193483 | JGI IMG/M metagenome (GOLD analysis project Ga0247610, IMG submission 193483) | Sheep rumen microbial communities from Palmerston North, Manawatu-Wanganui, New Zealand - 1742 DNA GHGhigh gp2 | ecosystem: Host-associated > Mammals > Digestive system > Stomach > Rumen...
CATGTAGACGGCAGTGCCAGCGATGGGCCATGAACCCACGCCGCCGCCCATGCGGTCGCGGATTTCCCCTCCTGTGCCGGTGGCGGCGCCGTTGAAAGGCTCCACGGTGGTGGGGAAGTTGTGTGTCTCTGCCTTGAGTGATATGACACTCTCCACCTCCTTCACCTCGAAGAAGTCGGAGGTGGACTGGTCGCGTGGTGCGAACTGCTCCACGAGGGGACCTTTTGAGAAGGCCACGTTGTCCTTGTAGGCGGAGAGAATCTTATTGGGGTTTTCCTTCGTTGTCCGCTTGATCATGGCGAAGAGCGACGACTCCTTCTCCACACCGTCGATGATGAACGTACCGCTGAAAATCTTGTGGCGGCAGTGCTCGGAGTTGATTTGGGCGAAGCCGAACACCTCGGAGTCGGTGAGCGGGCGTCCCAGTTGTTGCTCGATGTGGTGGAGGTATTCCATCTCTTCTTGTGAGAGGGCGAGTCCTTCCTCCTCGTTGTATTTCTCCAGGTCGGCCACTTGCTTGATGGGTTCCGGCTGGTGGTTGATGGTGAAGATGCGTTGGTCGAGTCCCTTGTACATGCGTTGCAGCATGGGGTCGTGGGCTGCTTCCTCGTTCTCCACGGGGAAATATTCCTCGATGCGGCGGATGCCGGCGATGTTCATGTTCTGGGTGATTTCCACGGCGTTGGTGCTCCATGGAGTGACCATCTCACGGCGAGGGCCTACGAAAAAGCCTTCGATGGTCTCACTGGGAAGCACCTCTGCTTCTCCAAACAACCATTTCAGGCGTTCAAGGGTTTCTTGGTTCAACTGCTGTGTGGCCTCTGCGGCGATGATGCTCTTTGACGGGGTCTTGAAAAAATGAATCATGATAGGTGGCGAAAAAATTTTTTGCAAAGGTACTAATATGCGAGTGAAAAGCCAAAAAGTTTTTGAGCTTTTCCTATTTCTTTGCTTTAGTCGGTTCTCCGTAGGCAGCGGTTTTACCGTTGAAATATGGTAAAACAAAATAGGGTGCCTATGTGAGGCACCCGTGGTCGCCCTCTTGCGGATAGATATGGCATTATTCCCAAAGAGAGCGGGAGGGGGGATGATTGCTCACAAAAGTAGGGATTATTCGTCATCCACCAAAACTTTTCTCGGTAAAAAAGCTTTTTTTACCCATATTGGGGACAACAAGTGACAATAGCGTTCCCCTCCGCCTCTCTCACACCAGGTGGAGTCCATCTTCCTCGATGGTGATGACATGTCGGCGATAGAGGTCGCCCACGGCTCGTTTGAAGGTCTTCTTGCTGACGCCGAAGACCTCCTTGATGGTCTCTGGCGGGGTCTTGTCGCCGTAGGGGCAGGTGCCGCCTTGGGCGATGAGGTAGTCGGTGAGTGTGTCGGCGAAATCGATGGTCTGCTGGCGGCCGGAGGGTTGTAGCATGACATCGATTTTGCCGTCGGGCCTCACTTGGTCGATGTAGCCTCGAAGGCGCTCTCCTACGTGGATGGTTCTGAACACCTGGTTGTTGTAAACCAATCCCTGGTAGGTGTTGTCGATGATTACCTTGTAGCCCATGTCTGTCTGCTGCCACACCAACAGGTCGACGGCCTCGTTGTGGTAGTAATCGGCGGTGTCGTCACTCAGGTATCGCTCCACCTTCGCGGAGGCCATGATGCGGTAGCTTTCCTCGTCGATGTGCACATGGACGATGTGGTGGCTTCCTTTCACCATCTTCCGCTTTTGTTCGCGGAACGGGCAGAAGAGGTCTTTCATCAGTCCCCAGCGCAGGAAGGCACCGTATTGGTTGACCCACGCGACTTCCATGTAGCCGAACTCTCCCACCTTGGCGATGGGGCGCTCGGTGGTGGCAGTGAGGCGCTCGTCCTGGTCGAGGTAGATGAACACTTCGAGGGTGTCGCCGATGTGGGTGCCTTTGGGCACATAGCGGGTGGGCAGAAGGATTTCTCCTTCCTCGCCGCCGTCGAGATAGAGGCCGAAGTCCACTTCCTTCGTCACGGTCAGTTGGTTGTAGTCGCCTAAATGGATGGTGCTCATGGTTCTTGTGGGATTGGGTTTGTGGTTTCCGAGGTGGTGGGTGCCGTGATGGTCGTCTCGTCATGGAGATTGTCGACGATGCGTCCGTCTTTAAGGCAGATGGTGCGGTCGGTGAGAGCGGCAAGGCTTTCATCGTGTGTGACGATGATGAATGTCATGCCGTATTTGTCGCGTAGGTCGAAGAAGAGTTGGTGCAGTTCGGCCTTGTTCTTCGTGTCAAGGCTTCCTGAGGGTTCGTCGGCGAGCACCACGGAGGGTTCGTTGACGAGTGCCCGTGCCACTGCCACACGCTGTTTCTCACCTCCGGAGAGTTGGTTGGGCTTGTGATGGGCGCGGTCGGAGAGCCCCATGAACTCCAGCAGTTCTTGGGCGCGGGCCTTTGCTGCCGAGGTGCTCTTCCCTGCGATGTAGGCAGGGATCATGATGTTCTCAATCGCGGTGAACTCAGGCAGCAGTTGGTGGAACTGGAAGACGAAGCCAATGTGCTTGTTGCGGAAGTCCGACAGACGGTTGGACGACAGTTGACTGACCTCGGTGCCGTCGATGACGACGGACCCGCTGTCGGGGCGGTCGAGCGTTCCGATGATTTGGAGCAGCGTGGTCTTGCCGGCGCCACTTGGGCCGACGATGCTCACGATTTCTCCCTTGGCGACTTCCATGTCGATGCCCTTGAGCACTTGGAGGTTGCCGAAACTTTTGGTAATGTTCTCTATCTTGATCATTGTTCTCGTGTTTACTGTTTTTTCTTCCCGTGGAGCAGTGCGCGTTTCTTTTTCTCAAGCCAGTCCAGGAAACCTTGGTAGGCACTCTCTTCCTCTTGATGCTGTGGCTCGGCGAAGGTCATGGAGTCCATGCGGTCGCCGTGTTGGTCGGGGAAGATGATCATGAGGCTCTTGCCGGAGTAGAATTGCTCGATTTCCTTGGGGAGTTTCTCGAAGGCGGTCTTGTAACTGATGTTGCCCTTTCGGGAAATGATGAAGACCATGATGTGGTCGTCGTTCATGCGTTGTGCGAGGTGGGGGAGTTCGTTCCAATGCTCCATCGTCTCGTATTCGGCCCTGACGCTGGGATGGCGGGCCTGCAGGTATTCCCTGATGAGCGCTTGGCTCTCCTCGCGGGCGTAGAAGAGGATGCGGCACTCCAGGTTGCCGGCAAGGCGTGCGAGGCGTTCGAGCCACCGGATGAAGCCGGCTTCGAATTCCGCACGAGAGGGTACGGCGACCTTGATGCAGCGGAGGGTGTTGAGGGGGCGCGTGAGCCTGACGAATATGATTTGTCGGTTGAGGCCGTTGTATAGGCTTTGTGCAAACTCACCCCAGAATTTCGGGGAGATTTCCTTGTGGATGTGGAGCCCCATGATGATTTCCGAGGCATCGAACTCCTTGAAGGCGTGCTTGATGCCGTTGGCGATGTTGGCAGCGATGCGCACCTGTGTCTGCATGCGCACCTCGGAGGCGCTGGCGGTCTTCACCAGGCTATCCAACAGGCGGCGCCCTTTCTCTTGGTTCTCCGGGCGGTGGGAGTCGTCATATACGATATTGAGGGCCACCAGGCCGCGGTTCAACTTGGGGTTGCGCACCATGATGGCGACGTTGAGCAGGCCTTCGGCCAACTCCGGGTATTTCACCGGCAGTAGGATTTTCTCGTCATCGTGACGCTCCTCTATGGAGGTGCGTGCCTGGTTCTTGAGCACGATGCGCTTGGCGGAACGCTCGGTGATGACGCTGCTGATGATGCAGGTGAAGAGGATCATGATCACCACGCCGTTGAGCATGTTGTCATCCACGAGGTAATGGCCTGGCGACGTCTCCAGTCGCATGCCCACCATCACCATGGCGATGGCGCCGGCGGCATGGGCGGAGGTGAGTCCGCACATCAGGTGTCCGGAGCGGAGGGGCATGCGGAAATGAATGCAGGCCAGATAGGCGGCAAGGGCCTTGCCGAAGGTGCCCACGAAGACCATGAAGAGCACGACCCAGAGGATGTTGCCACCCATGAAGAGCACGCGGACGTTGATGAGCATTCCCACGCCGATAAGGAAATAGGGGATGAAAAGTGCGTTGCCGATGAACTCGATGCGGTTCATCAGTGGCGACAGGCGGGGGATGTAACGGTTGAGGATGAGGCCGGCGAGGAATGCACCAAGGATGCCCTCGAGGCTGGCCGCTTCGGCCAGCGCCGCACTGAGGAACATGATGGAGAGCACGAAGATGTACTGCATCACGGCGTCGGAGTAGCGGTGGAGGAACCAACGGGTGGCACGGGGGATGGCAACGATGAGGATGGCGGAGAAGGCCACGATCTTAAAGATGAACAGAAGCCAGAATGCTATGCCGCCACCACTGCCGAACGTTCCCGCCACAGCGGCAATCATCGTCAGGGAGAGGAAGAGGGCAATCATCGTGGAGCCTACGCTGAGGGCTGTGGCGGGATGCTGCTGCAAACCGTATCTGCACACGATGGGGTAGGCCACCAATGTGTTGGAGGCCATGATGCAGCCCAACAGCACTGACGCCGTATGCGTGTAATCCATCAGCGTCGTGGCTATGGCATAGGTGATGACAAAGGGGACGAAGGCTGTGAGAAGACCGAAGACGATGAACTGGTTCTTCGACTTGCGCATGCTCTCCATGTCCATCTCCAGTCCGGCGAGGAACATGATATAGTACATGCCCACCTTGCCGAACAATTCGAAACTGCTGTCGCGTTCCAGGATGTCGAAACCGTATTTGCCCACAAGGACGCCGGCAAGCACCATGCCCACGATATGGGGAATGCGGAGCTTGCCCATGATGATGGGGGCGAAGAGGATGATGCTCAGCACGACGAAGAAAATCAGCGTCGGATTGCCGATGGGGAAATAATGGCTCAGGTCGGGCATGTATGTGGTTTCTTGGTGCAAAGGTAGTGCAAAAAACCGAATTAGTGAGCAAAAAGCAAATGATTTTGCTTTTTCGAGCGTGAGGTTTTTATCAAAACCGAGTGCAATGCAAAGCAAATAACGAAGTTTTTGCTTTCTTTGCCATCAATCTCAGCCACTTTCTCGATAAACAATAATGAAATGTGCAAAAAATGTGTAACTTTACAGCCGCAAAATTGTACATCCTTTGTATGGATGGACTGGAGCCATTTTATGGATGGACAGGAGCCATGAAATGGTGCCTTTGCGCCTGGAAAAAGCCAATGAAGCAACGGAAAATCATCCATGTCGATATGGATGCCTTCTATGTCTCTGTGGAGGAACTTGATGACCCTTCACTGAAAGGAAAGCCCGTCGTGGTGGGTCACGACGGGCCAAGGGGTGTCGTATCCACGGCCAATTACGTGGCACGTAAGTATGGTATTCATTCTGCCCTCCCAATCGCCATGGCACACCGACTATGCCCGAAGCTCGTGGTGGTTGAACCGCATTTCAACCGCTACAAGGAGGTGTCCAGACAGGTGCATGAGATATTTCACGAATACACCGACCTCATTGAACCGCTCAGCCTTGATGAAGCATACCTTGACGTGACAGACAATAAGCGTGGAATGGACATGGCTGTAGACATCGCGCGAGAAATCAAGCAGAAGATAAGGCAAGTCACAGGGCTTACGGCATCCGCCGGGGTGAGCTACTGCAAATTCTTGGCAAAGGTGGCCAGTGACTTCCGCAAACCCGACGGGCTTTGCACTGTCCATCCGGAACGGGCACTTGATTTCATCGACAACCTGAAGGTGGAACAGCTGTGGGGCGTGGGTGAGAAGACGGCTCAGCATATGCACAAAATGGGTGTGTTCACTGGAAAGCAATTGCGTGGCCTGACCTTGCAGCAGCTCACGACCCAATTCGGAAAGATGGGAAGGGTGTTCTACAACTTTGCCCGTGGCATAGACAACCGTCCCGTAGTCACGGAATGGGTGAGGAAGTCGGTGGGATGTGAGAGAACCTACCTCAAAGACCTCACAAGTCAAGAAGACATGCTGGCTGAGTTGGACATCCTTGCCGATGAACTGGAAGGGAGGCTTGCACGCAACAGCTTCAAGGGACGCACCCTGGTGTTGAAGGTGAAATTCAGTGATTTCCAGCAAACCACCCACAGCATCACAGAAAACATCGTCATCGAGCACAAGGATAAAATCATGGCCTTGGCCAAGGCATTACTTGACGAGGTGGACTTTCAACAAAAGTCTGTACGCCTGCTTGGAATCACTGTGACTAATCCTGTGGAAGAAGAGATGCAACGGGGTCCTGTACAACTCTACATCGAATGGCCACCCTTCCCGCAACCTGATGAAGATACGATTCAGGTCACTTAGTTGCCGAAAACTGCTACAGGTGTGGTCAATAGGGAATGATTGTCCGCATGCTTCCGATAATGGTGCTAATGCATGGGATTGATGAGGAATAGGAAAAAGAAATGCAATATTTTCAATTTTTCTGAGATTTTGTCGTTATATCGGAAATTTTGCTTACATTTGCACCAAGAAAGCCGCTTTTCAAGTGGCTGTAACATCAAAAAACTTCAAGTCTATGCAGAAAAACAATATGATGGAAGGTGAAGTGGTGATTTGTGAGGCACAGTTCCACTACATCATGTTTTGGTTGCCAGCGTTGCTCGCCATCCTGGCAGTGGTATTCCCATTCATTCCCATAGGAGAAGATACGCTCAAGATACGCTTGATTTTCAGTGGCATCCTGCTTGTCCTGGCTTTCCTTTGGTATATCGTCATCAACAACGGTAAGAAATTCACGCTCACCAACAAACGCATCATCCTTAAAACGGGCATCATACAGCGCAACTCGAAGGAACTCATGCTGAGGAAATGCGAGAGTATCAATGTCAGACAGAGCATCATGGGGCGCATCCTAAGTTACGGCGACGTCATCGTTTCCACCGGTGAAGACAGGGACGTGTTCAAATATATCAAAAGTCCAATGTCATTCAGCACCAAAATCAACGAGCAGATCGACAAAATCAGCAAGTCGGTAGGCAACGACCCCGCAGTGGTGTGACACATGGATAATAGCTCAATTTCACAAAAAAGGAAAAATGAGATGTGAAGAAGGTTTTATGGAAGTTTGGATTGCATCATTGTCTCCCCAAAAAGGCTGTAAAAATGAGCATATGTCCCTTTAACTCCCCTTTAACTTCTCTTTAACTCCCCTTTAATTACAGATTGATAATCTTTTAAACTGATGAATATGAAAACAACGAAAAGCATCATGCTGTTCCTCGTGGCCGCCATCCTCGCGGCTTGTATGGGAACCACACGCACCGTACCCGTCACGGGAAGAAAGCAAAAGGTGTCTACCGACAATGCCACCATTTTGTCGCAAAGCCTGACCGAATATAGGAAATATGTCTCCTCGGCCAAATTGTCCACCAATGCCAACAACACCGCCATGGTGAAACGAGTGGGAACAAGGCTCGCCAACGCCGTCATCACCTATCTTAAAAACAACGGCTACGCCAACGAGGTGAGTAACTACAACTGGGAGTTCAACCTCGTGGCAGAAAACCAAGTCAACGCCTTCTGCATGCCGGGAGGCAAGATTGTCGTCTATGAAGGACTGCTCCCTGTCACTAAGACGGAAACGGCATTGGCCATCGTACTCGGCCATGAGATAGCACATGCCGTGGCATACCACTCCTCCGAACAGATGGCCAAGGCGCAAAACATCAATATGATCGGTCAAGGCATCAACATCATCGGGTCTATGGTCACCGGCACCAACACACAGGCGGCTGTCTCAACCATCTCCCAACTCTATGGACTGGGTTCGCAAGTCGCCACGCTGAAATATTCCAGGGACAATGAGACAGAGGCCGACCGCATCGGACTCATCTTCGCCGCCATGGCTGGCTACAATCCCAACGAGGCCCTTACCTTCTGGCAGAGAATGGCTGCCAGTTCGAATGGTGCTGGTCCGGAATGGCTTAGCACACACCCCTCGGACGCCACACGCATCGCCAACATCCAGAAATTCCTGCCTGAGGCACAGAAGTATTACAAGCCGCAATGACGTCAACCCTTAACATCACCCGACCATGATAGATTATCTCTCCAATAACGTTTGGCTGATATGGATTATCGTATCCGTACTCTGCCTCATCGTGGAACTGGGCTTTGGCGACCTCTTCCTCCTCTGCTTCGCCATAGGAGGACTTGCCGCCTCGCTTTCCGCAGCTCTCGGAATGGGAATCATACCCCAACTCATCGCCTTGGCGCTTTGTTCGTTACTCAGCATCTACTTCGTCAGGCCTGTGGCACTACGATACCTGCATCGGAATGAGGACGACAGGGTGAGCAATGCCGACGCCATCCTTGGAAAAGAGGGAAAGGTGACCCAGGCCATCGAAGAAGGAGGCTATGGACGTGTCTTGGCTGGCGGCGATGACTGGAAAGCGGTATCCGCCGACGGGAAGCGCATAGAGAAAAACACCAAGGTGAAGGTGGTGGCAAGAGACAGCATCATCATCACCGTGGAGAAAATCTGACTTCAATCTTAGTTTATATCAACTTTAATCCTTATTATCAATCTATAAAAATAGAATTACCATGTCACCTACAATCATCGCACTCATCGTCTTCATCGTCTTGGTGCTCATACTTGCCAAGAAAACATTGGTTGTCATACCACAGTCGGAAACGAAAATCATTGAAAGGCTTGGAAAATACCACGCCACACTGGAGCCGGGCATCAATGTCATCATCCCTTTCATCGATACTGCAAAAAGCATGGTCACCATGAGCCATGGAAGATATGTCTATTCCAATTGCATCGACCTCAGGGAGCAGGTCTATGACTTTCCCAAGCAGAATGTCATCACCAAGGATAACATCCAGATGGAAATCAACGCCTTGCTCTATTTCCAAATCTTCGACCCCTTCAAGGCGATGTATGAAATCAACAACCTGCCCGCCGCCATAGAGAAACTCACGCAAACCACGCTGAGAAACATCATCGGTGAGATGGAACTCGACCAGACCCTCACCTCGCGTGACACCGTGAACACCAAGCTTCGCGCCGTGCTCGACGAGGCCACTGACAAGTGGGGCGTCAAGGTCACCAGGGTGGAGCTGCAGGACATCATGCCGCCGCAAAGCGTGCTCATGGCCATGGAGAAGCAGATGCAAGCGGAAAGAAACAAGCGTGCCGTCATCCTCACCAGCGAAGGCGAGAAGCAGTCGCAAATCCTCCAGTCGGAAGGTGAGAAAGCCGCCACCATCAACAAGGCTGAGGCGCTCAAGCAGAAGACCATACTTGAGGCTGAAGGTGTGGCTCAGGCACGCATCAGAAAGGCTGAGGCTGAGGCCGTCGCCATCCAGAGAATCACTGAAGCCGTGGGAGATTCCTCCAACCCAGCCAACTACCTCTTGGCTCAGAAATACATTCAAATGATGCAAGAACTGGCTACCGGACAGGATTCGAAGACAGTATACCTGCCTTATGAAGCCACCAACCTGTTGGGGAGCTTGGGAGGCATCAAGGATCTTTTCAACAATAAATAGAAACCTATGAACATATGCATTGTGGCAGGCGCAAGACCTAATTTCATCAAGGTCGCACCTATCATAAGAGCTATCGAAAAAGCAAGAGAGCAAGGGAGGGACCTGCAATGCCAGCTGGTGTATGCAGGACCGGAAGGCGACAGCACCTTGGAACAGTCGCTCTTCGATGACTTGCAGATGAGAAGACCCGATGTCTTCCTGGGGGTGGAATGCGCCAGCCTCAACGAACTCACCGGGCGAGTGATGGGGGAGTTTGAGAAATACCTCGAAACACATCCCACGGATGTCGTCATCGTCGTCGACGACCTCGCATCCACCATGGCGGCTGCCATTGTCACCAAGAAACAAGGCATCAAACTGGCGCATCTCGTGGCGGGGACAAGGTCTTTCGACATCAAAATGCCCAAGGAAATCAACAGGCTCGTCATCGACGGGCTTTCCGACTTGCTCTTCACCGCCGGGGCGGGGGCCAGCAACATCGTCACAAGGGAAGGCGTGCAACTCTCGCAGGTCTACCAGGTGGGGAACATCCTCATGGACTCCCTCAGGGCCAATCATCCTCGACTGCTTAGACCGCAGGTACTGGAACAATACCAATTGGAGGATGGGCAGTATATCGTCTTCACCCTCAACAGAAAGGCGCTTATCGCCAATGACAACAACTTGAGACTCATGCTCAAGGCCATCCTCGAGGCGGCAAAAGGCACCCATGTCATAGCACCGTTGCGCCAACTCGCCAAGGAGAAGGTGGCAAGACTGCTGACCACCATCAACGAACCCCTCGACACCTTCCACCTCGTGGAACCCTTGGGATACTTGGAATTCGGATACCTCACCGCCCATGCAAAAGGGATTATCACTGATTCGGGCAACGTGGCTGAGGAGGCGACGTTCAACGGCGTACCTTGCGCCACCCTCAACAGTTATACCGAGCACATCGAAACCGTCAAGGTGGGTTCGAACATCCTCGTGGGTGAAGAGCCGCAAAGGCTAAAGGAAGCTGTAGCCGACATGGTGGAAGGCAAGTGGAAGAAATGCAACATCCCCGACCGGTGGGACGGAAGGGCCTCTGAACGAATAGTGCAAATATTACTTTCCGAATTTCAAACTGCAAATTGATGATACGGTTACTGGATATTCCACCATTGCCGGAAGAAGACTTGTCAGAAAGGGCTTCATCGGACAACACCATGGTCGTGCTCATGGTGATTGTGTTGTTGCTCGCCTTGGCAGCCATCCTCTACCTGATACATCGCAGGAAGACGAAAAAAAGAATTTCGTAATAACCTTACAGGCGGTCAAATATCTCTTACTCCTTTTCAATTTGCTGTTTGCAATGTGAATAGAGACATCATTACCGCCTTTTTATGGACTGGTCGTCTAATGGTTTAGGACACATGTAGTTTTAGTGGTATCATTACCTGCGAAGGTCTAAATATCACTTACTCCCAAACATTCCACGCATGAAATGTTGGTTCGAATCCAGCCCGGTCTATTTTTTACTATGAAGAATCGGATTACTCCGAATATTCCGATTCTTCCGACTATTCCGATTATTTCGATTCCTCCGCCCTTTCTTATTCCATTGATATTTCCATCACTCCGCCGAAAGGAGGTTGATGTGAAAAAGCATCCGTCTCGCTGAAAAGGCCCGCGTGCAGGCCGGCGGCCACGATGACACCACCGTGGGCGAAGACGACCACGTGGCGATAGGTGAGGGCGCGCAACTCATCAAGGAAACAACCTACGCGCCGGCGTAACATCGGGAAACTCTCTCCGTCGGTGGCGCGGAGGTGCATATAGTCGGCATACCACTTCTGCAAGGCCTCGTCGCGTATCTCATCATAGCGTTGCATTTCCCAAGCTCCCATGTTCATCTCACGCAGGCGGTCGTCCACGGTGGCGTCGGGAAAGCCGCAAAACGCAGCAAGGCGTCGGGCACGTGTCAATGGCGAGGTGAAGGCGTGGTCAAACCCCATGCCTTGAAGTCGCTGCCGTGTCGCTGACGCCTCTTCCTCGAAGGTGTCGGCCAACGGCACATCGCTCCAACCATAGCAGGTGCCACGTGGCACTGCGACGCTGGTATGACGAACGAGGGTCACTCTCATGGCATGGCGTTGTAGTTGGTGATGCACAGGGTGAGGTAAATGGTCAGTTCCAGCAACAGGAAGATGGCACCGCAGCAGTCGCCGGTATAGCCATGGAGTGTACGGTAAATCTTCATATAGAGGAAATACATCACTATGCAGGGGATGAAGACCACCAGTTCCCAACGCGTTGCCAGTCCGCCGAAGAGGAACAGCGGGATGGCGGGTAGCAGTCCTTGAAAGGCAAGTGCGATGCTGCTGCCGATGCTCACCTTGCGATAGACCACTTTTGACTTCGCCTCGTTTTCGTTGCGGGCATAGGGGAGCATCTGCACCACCTGGCCGGCAAGCATCTTGGAAAACGGGTCGGCCGCAATGATTGACAAGGCCGCCGACAACGGGGGAAGGCTCCAGAGGCAGAGGAAAAGTATGGCGAAATAGGTGACAAGGCCTATCACGCCATATGCGCCGATATGCGAGTCTTTCATGATGTCGAGCACCCGCTGACGGTCGCTGCCTCCACCGCCGAAACCATCGATGAAGTCGGCCAACCCATCTTCATGGAATGCTCCGGTGAGCAACAAGCGAGCCACGATGGCCAGGGTGACGGCAAGAGCGTGGGGCATCACCATCGAACCAAAATAGAGCGTGGCAGCCATCACCGAGGCGGTCAACCACCCCGTCAATGGCCAGAACTCCACTACGGCACGGTAGGCAGACTTGGGTGGCTCGTAAATCTTGTAAAAAGGCAGGCGGGTGAAGTATATGAATGCCGCCCATGCGTTGTTATACCATTTGGAGGTATTGAGGGATTTCTGCATCGTAGAAGTTTCTTTCCTGTTCGATTATTCCGATTATTCCGATCACTCCGATTGTTCCGATCACTCCGATTGTTCCGATTTTTTCACGCTTACCGGGATTCCACTCACCATGAGGATGACGGTGTCGGCTTTGGCAGCGACGTATTGGTTGAACCATCCTAACAAGTCGGTGAAGCGTCTTTGGAGCGCATTGGCACTCACCCCGCCCCAGCCGATTTCGTTGGTGACGAAGATGAAGGTGGCGTCTTGTGAGACAAGGCGGTCGAACTCTGCACACACCTCTTTCAATATATGGTCGATGTCGGGGAGGGCGTGGTTTCCTGGGTCATCCGTCTGTCCTTGATGGTCTGCCGGGTAGAAATAGTTGGTGCACCAAAGCGTGAGGCAGTCTACCAGCACCACGCGACCGCTGATGTTGTGACGGCTGAGTTGGCGCTTCTCTTCTATGTTGGTCCAGCAGGGACCTCGGCGTTCTTGATGGCGGCGGATACGCTCGCGGAACTCCTCGTCCCATACATGGGCTGTGGCCATGTAAACAGGGGTGGGGGAGAGTTGCAGCGCCAAACGCTCGGCATAGGAACTTTTTCCAGAGCGCTGCCCCCCGGTGATGAGGATGATTTTGCTCATAAAGGCTTGGTCTTCATAGAAGCCCTGGTAATCCTAGTGATTCTAGAGATACTAGTAGTCCTAGTAGTCCTAGTGATTCTAGTAATCCTAGCGGTCCTAGTAATCTAGAAGCCCCAGGACCTTTTGTGTCACCAGGGCTTCCAGAAATTATTGATTATAAATTATTAATTATAAATTATTTAACGTAAACGATGGCGAGGCGGTTGGAGGTGTTTCCTTGGACGCCTTTGCCCAAAGCTTCGTCGACGATGACGCCACGGTCTTTAAGATATGCTGCGACAGCGTCGGCCCTGGCCTGCGAGAGTCTTTGGTTGAGCTCCGGGTCACCCTCTGGCGATGCTGTTCCCACGATTTGCACGTGCGACCCAGCTTTTACGGTGTTGAGTGCATCCATGGCCTCCTTGGTGAGCAGCGACTTTCCTTGCGCGAAGGTGACAAAGACAAGATTTTCCACCCTTACTTCCCTGTTGTTCTCCACTTTCACCTCTTTGACTACTTCCTTGACAACCTCCTTTGGCTTTTGGGCAAGTTCAGCCCTGAGGTCGTTGATGATGCCGTTGAGGCGGTCGATTTCATAACTGTTGTCGGTAGCCACGCCACGGTAGATCTTGAAGTTGTGCGTCCCGTTGGAGTTGCGGAATTTATAGATGAGTCCAGCGTTGAGTTGCACTGCTGCATTGTTCACGTTGTAGCGTGGTTGCTGGTCGCTCCATGAGAGTTTGTAGGGGTCTTGCACGGCTGGTTGGTTCTTTGTGCCGAGGAAAGCCCATGATACGGAGGGTTCGATGTAGAACTGCCATTTCTTGGCACTTCCAAGGTTGAAGGTGAAGTCGATTCCGGCCTTGGAGGTCATCTTGTTGGTGGGTTCGTAGATGTCATGGCTTGACGTGTAGAGATGTCCCCATCCCAGTCCGTATAGTCCCACCACTTCGAAGCAACGGGGTTCCCCGGGGTATCCCCCGAAGAGGTTGGTGAAATTGACTGCTCCCAAGAGTGATACGTTGGTGGCCTTTACGATAGTCCCTGTTTCGATGTAAGGCTTGTTGTTGAAATAGGCCGTCCCGTCGATAGCCAGACCGAAGGATGGTGTGATCCATTTGCCCAGTCGCACACCGGCGTTGCCGTTGAGGTTGTCAAGCCATTTCACACCGGTAGCCTTGGTGGCCACGCCTCCATTGATGCCAAAATAGATGTTGTCGAGGCCTTTGCTTCCCTCCACCGTCTGTGCTGTTGCCGTCATCGCCATGGCAGCGGCGGCAATCCATAAAATCATCTTTTTCATAGCTTCCTTTTATTTATAGTCTTGATCAAGTGCGTTTACGATTGCAAATATAAACAAAAAAACCGAATGAAATGTAATAATGTGAAAAATATTTCAAAAAAACCATCCCGCCGTATTCACGGCGGGATGGCATTTGTTGTGAGTTGATGTCTTGGATGTTCTCAAGTCGTTTTTCTTGTCTTCATCAGTTGCCGGTGGAAAGAATGATGTTGACGATGTTTGTAACGTCGGTGATGTTCACGTCACCGTCTTGATTGGCATCGGCATTCGTCAAATTGATGAGTGAGGCCTCTTTTGTGAGCACATAGTTTACCACTACTGTGACATCGGTGATGTTCACCTCGCCGTCACCGTTGGCATCGCCGAGGAGGATGCCGGAAGCATCTTTGTAGGTCACCTTGATGGTGCTGATGTATGGCTTCTTGTCTTTGGCAAGGGTAAGCTCTACGCTTTGTGCGTCTCCTGCCCATGATTTTCCTCCGAATTCACCCACGTTGGCAGTGAAGGCGTCGTTCACACCAACCTCGAATTCGATGGCTGTGATGGATTTGCCTGCAGGTACGGAGAAGGTGAGTTTAGTGGTTTCCTGCTCGTCCACGACATTGGTGTACAAGCGCAAGGTGTTGCCACCACTTCCTATCCACCAGCGATACTTGCCGGAGGTGACGAGCGATACGGGTTCATTCTTCCAAGTATAGTCATCATAGACGTAGAGGCTTCCATCATTTGTAGGCTCGAGTCCTGTGCCGTAGTCATTGGTTCCTGTGAAGTCATAGGTGACATCGGAAGCAGCGGGGTCTGTCACGGTCAGCGTGTAGGCGGCAGAGCTCTCAAGGTAATCCGGTGTGGAAGGCGTGGTGGCCTTGATGGTGGTCGTACCGGCACCCACGATGGTCACAGCACCTGTTGCACTGATGGTGGCCACGTTCTCGTTGCTGCTGGTGTAGGTGATTTCACCGTTGAAGCCTTGTGCATAGGAGAGGGTGGGGGCGGTGAATGACTGGCCAATGGTGGCGGTGGCTGACTCTGCACTCCATGCAAACGCTGGGTCGATGCGGTTGCCGCCGTAGTCCACTGTGATGGTCTTGATTTGGATGGTTCCAGTGCCGTTGTAGGTCAGCACCACGCTTTGTGCGCTGCCTGTCCAAGCATTATTGGTGAATTCGCCTGTGTTGGCTGTGAAGTTGATGCCGCTGCCGTTGAAGTCAATCTTGTTGATGGTTTTGCCAGCAGGTACGGAAATGGTGATCTTTGAGCCTTGCGGTGTTCCTTCAGGATCATCGTTTCCTATCGTGTTGTAGAAGCGCAGGGTGTTGCCACTGGCGTTGAGCCACCAGCGATATTTGCCTTCTGCCACAAGTGTGACGTTTCCTGCTTTCCATGTGGAAGGCTCGGTAATGTATACATTGGCATCAGAGGGTGTCAGACCTGAGCCGTAGTCGGTGGCATCAGTGAAGTCGAATGTGCCGTCCACCACCTCGTGGGTGTTTTGCGGCTCTGCCACGTTGATGGTATAGGTTGCTTCGGCAGCCTCGTAATTATCTGTTTCTGCGGCAGTTGCCTTGATGGTAGCTCTGCCAACGACGCCCTTGATGGTCACAGCACCGGTTGTTGCGTTCACGGTGGCCACCTCCTCGTTGTTGGAGGTATAGGTTACAGCTCCGTCGCCATCATAGGTCAGTTCGGGAGCGGTGAAAGTGCCACCCAGGAAGAAATTGACGTAGTTGGGGTTGAACTTCATCGTCGGTGTCTGCTTCTCAACGGGAGTGGTGCCATCGGTGTAGGTCACGGTGACAGTCTTGATTTGCTTGGTGCCAGAACCGTCATAGGTCAGTACCACTTTTTGGGCCTCGCCTGTCCACTTGCCACTGGCGAATTCGCCTACATCGGCTTTGAATACAAGACCGCTACCGGATAAATCGATTTGAGTGATGGTCTTTCCTGCCGGTGCGGAGATGGTCATCTTTGAAGTCTGCACTTCTTCCACCACGTTGGTGTAGAAGCGCAGGGTGTTGCCATTGGCATTGAACCACCAGCGGTATTTGCCTTCAGCCACGAGGGTGATGTTGCCTGCTGTCCATGTGCTGGGCTCGGTTTCGTATTCGTGCTCGGGGTCAGTATACAAACCTGGAGCCAGTCCTGAGCCGTAGTCGGTGGCGTCAGTGAAGTCGAATACACCGTCCACTATCGCATGGGTGCCTTGTGGGTCGGCAGCAGTGATTTTGTAGGATGCCGATGCTCCCTTCCAATTGTTGGTCTCCGGTGCTGAGGCGGTGATGTTGGCAACACCTGCTCCACAGACGTCCACTACGCCGGTGCTGGCATTCACGGTGGCCACTTCCTCATTGTCCGACGAGTAGGTCACGGTGCCGTCTCCCTCGTAAGTGAGCACGGGTGCTTCGAAGTCCTCTCCCACAACGACGGTGATGGCAGTCGGGCTGAAAAACATGTTAGGTGTGGGCTTGACAGTTTGGCCGCCCGCCTTGTAGACATTGATTGCCGTGATTTGAGCGTTTTTACCGCTTACTTTCAAGGTGTAGATGTTGCCGGCGGCTTGATAGCCTGAGGCGATGTCGAATTTGTTGGTACTGGTTGAGCCTGTACACGCGGTACTGACCTCCACATCACCTACGTAGAAATTCTCGACAGTTCCACCTGAAGCACCAGACCTGCCCACCACCTCGATGGTGCTCACGGCGAAATCGAAGGCGGGGAGGGAGAGGGATGCTCCTGGTGTAAGCATCAGGTAGCCGGTGTTGTAGTAGTAGCCGTCTGCCAAAGTAATGCTGTAGCCGTTATTGGTGAAAGTGGCTACTTCTGTGGCCTTGTTGCTAGAGCCAGCAGGGAATTGCCACACGTCATTGGTGGTGAAGTCGAGGGTGACTGCGGGCGTTTGTCCCCAAGTCACTCCAAACACTGCGCATAGCAGTGCTGTCATGAATAGTCGTAAATTCTTTCTCATAGTTTGATGGTATTAAGTTGATTTGATGTTATTTGGTGCAAAGATAGCAAAAAATATGTTTCGTTGTACTCAAAAGGTTGAATTTATTTTTTCTCTACGTTGACTTTCGGTGCCTCCGAGCCGTCGATCATGTATTCCTCGATGCCAATGTTATGCTTGGCGAAGAGTTCGCGTGTGGATTTTAGAATGGTCTCTCGCTTGTTGCGCTCTATGGTGGTGAGTCCTTCCGTGGTGTGGCATGCGGGATAGATCACGTAGCCGTGCTTGTTGCCGCTGTCTGGTGGGCGCGACACCCAGTAGAGGTTGTATCCACAATCGGTAAGCATCGTCTTGCCGCCTTTCTTCGTCAGCGTCATGCGCACCATGGCGCCACCGTAGGTGTTGGGACGCGATTGGTTGCTTACGAAATTGCCGAGGGAATAGGCGAGGAGGTGCTTGCCGTCGGCACCCTCGCGCACTTCGATGGGCTCCACCACGTGGGGGTGTCCGCCTATGATGTGGTCAACACCTTTTTCAAACATCCAGTCGGCCAGACTTTTCTGGGTCTTGTTGGGTAGCAGTTGGTACTCGTCGCCCCAGTGTGGCATGCAGATGATGACGTCGGGTTTTAGTGCTTTCGCTCTGTCGATGTCTTGTGCGATGACGGCGGTGTCGATAAGGTTGACGATGTAGGGGCTGGGTATCTTGATGCCGTTGGTTCCGTAGGTGTAGTTGAGCAGGCAGATGCGTATGCCGTTCTGCTCGATGATGAAGGGGTAGAGTTGCTCTCTCTCCGCCTGGTTGCGGTAGGTGCCGAGGTGCTTCATGCCCAAGGAGTCCATCACGGAGATGGTGCGGTTGATACCTTTTCCATAGGTGTCCACGCTATGGTTGTTGCATGTGGTGAGGATGTCGAAGCCGCAGTCAATGCATGCCTTCAGGTAATCGTCGGGGGCGCAGAACTGTGGATAGCCTTTGTATGGAGGGCCGGCAAGCGTCACCTCGAAGTTGGCGATGGCGAGGTCGGCTTTCTTGATTTCGGGTGCCATCAGTTCGAAGACGGCGCTATAGTCATAGGTGCCGTCGGGTCGGTGTGCTGATTTGAATTGTGGTTCGTGTTGCATGAGGTCACCGCCGAAGAGCAAGGTCACTTGCTGCTCCTTGGGTTCGTCGGAGGGTTTGCCGCCACCGCTGCGGGCGTTTCCGCTACAGCAGCAAGTGGTCATCACGATGAAAAGGAGACCCAATTGCTGTAGGTGGGTCTTCAAAAAGGTAATTCTCATTTTTTTCGACTTTGAGTGTTGTTTTCTGGATTTGGGCTATGCCCGATTCTGTATGGTGACCACAAAGATAGTGTTTTTTTCTATAATAAGGTAAGCAAAGGTGTTTTTTTTCTCTTCCGGGATGGTTTTTGACAAAATGTCATTCGAATGGTGACAATTTGTCTTGCTTTTTGTCTTGGTACGCTCCTTGCAAGAAAGTGGGTGAAGGCGCGACGAAGAGTGTGCGCCACAAGACAAGAACAATTTACAAACTTAAAAATAGGAGATTAAGAAAATGAGAACTATGCATGGAAATGATTGGTTACCTGAGCTGTTCAACGACTTGATGAATGCCGGCTTGCAGGCTGCAAGACCTTGCACCACCGCACCTGCCACCAACGTGATGGAAAACGAAGAGATGTATGTCGTGCAACTCGCTGCACCGGGTATGAAGAAGGAGGATTTCTTTGTGAACATCAATGACGAGGGCAACCTTGTAGTGAAGATGGAGCAGAAGGCCGATGATAAGAACACCGACGAGAAGATGCACTACCTCCGCAGGGAATTCTCCTACACCAAGTATGAGCAGACCCTCATCCTCCCGGACGATGTGGACAAGAACAAAATCGAGGCAAAGGTCGAGGACGGCATCCTCACCGTCAAACTTCCCAAGGTGGAGGAGGCAAAGGTGAAAGTCGCCAGGTCCATCGACATCCAATAACCTCTTCATTTGCACAAAAAGGGCGCTCCCTGTGCGGAGCGCCCTTTTTGTGTCGTCGGAGTGGTCGGAGTGGTCGGAGTGGTCGGAGTGATCGGAGTGGTCGGAGTGATCGGAGTGGTCGGAGTGATCGGAGTGGTCGGAGTGATCGGAGTGGTCGGAGTAATCGGAGTGATCGGAGTGATCGGAGTGGTCGGAGTAATCGGAGTAATCGGAGTGGTCGGAGTATTCCGATTATTTCTATTCCTCCGACTCAATTTCGAATATTGTTTTGTGTTTTTGAAAAAAAGTGCTAATTTTGCATGCTAAAAGAAAATAGGTTAAGGAAAGAAAATAACACAACTCACAATTATGGCAAAAAAAGCACTTTTGATGATACTCGACGGATGGGGTATCGGTAAACACAACGAGGGAGACGTCATCTTCCAGACACCCACACCATATTTGGACTATCTCAACGCGGTGAGTCCTCATGCGCAACTGAATGCCTCAGGGGAAGACGTCGGTTTGCCCGACGGCCAGATGGGAAATTCCGAGGTGGGCCATCTCAACATCGGTGCTGGAAGGGTGGTCTACCAGGACTTGGTGAAAATCAACCGCGCCTGCCGTGACAACTCCATTTTGGAGAATCCGGAAATCGTCTCGGCCTATTCCTATGCACAGAAGACAGGGAAGAAACTCCACCTCATGGGGCTTACCTCCGACGGAGGCGTGCACTCCTCCCTCGACCATCTGTTCAAACTCGTGGAAATCGGCAAGCAATACGGACTGAAGAACACCTTCGTCCACTGCTTCATGGATGGACGCGACACCGACCCCAAGAGTGGCGTGGGATTCATCAGCCAACTCACCGACGTGTGCAAGGCCAACGACGCAGCCATCGCATCCATCGTGGGACGATTCTATGCCATGGACCGCGACAAGCGATGGGAGAGGGTGAAAGAGGCATACGACCTCCTCGTGGAAGGAAAGGGCAAGCAAGCCACAGACATGGTGAAGGCCATGGAGGAAAGCTATCAGGACGGGGTGACCGACGAGTTCATCAAGCCCATCAATAACGCCAATGTCGATGGCACCATCCAGGAGGGTGACGTGGTCATCTTCATCAACTTCCGCAACGACCGCGCCAAGGAACTCACCACCGTGCTCACCCAGCAGGACATGCCAGAGGCTGGCATGCACACCATACCGGGACTGCAATACTATTGCATGACACCCTACGACGCCAACTTCAAAGGCGTGCACATCCTCTTCCCCAAGGAGAATGTGGAAGACACCCTCGGAGAATATCTCTCCAAACTTGGGAAGAAACAGTTGCATACCGCCGAGACGGAGAAATACGCACACGTCACCTTCTTCTTCAACGGAGGAAGAGAGGCTCCCTACGAGAACGAGGACCGCATCCTCGTGCCCTCACCCAAGGTGGCCACCTACGACCTCAAACCGGAGATGAGCGCCTATGAGGTGAAAGACAAACTCGTGGAGGCCATCAAGACCGAGCAGTATGACTTCATCGTGGTCAATTTCGCCAATGGCGACATGGTGGGACACACCGGTGTCTATTACGCCATCGCCAAGGCCGTATGGGCCGTGGACAACTGCGTGAAGGAGGTCGTCGAAGCTGCCAAGGCCGCCGACTACGAGGTGGTCATCATCGCCGACCATGGCAACGCTGACAATGCCATCAACGAAGACGGTACGCCCAACACCGCTCACTCCCTCAATCCCGTGCCCATCGTTTATGTCACCAACAATAACAGTGCAAGGGTGAAGAATGGAAGACTCGCCGACGTGGCTCCCACCATCCTCCACATCATGGGGTTGGAGCAACCTGGCGACATGACGGGAGAGAACCTCATCTATTAGTATTTCAAAAATCTACAGCCCCCGGAGCCGCAAACAATGCTCCGGGGGCTCCATAAAACCAGTATCCTTAGGAAAACCAGTATTATCCTTAGGAAAACCAGAGCCCCTAGGAAAACCAGAACCTCTAGGAAAACCAGTAAGCCATGGACGTAAAAATAGAGCCATCCTGGAAGGAACACTTGGAAAAGGAGTTCCAACAACCCTATTTCGCCCAACTCGTGCAGATGGTGCGACAAGAGTATGCCCGATACACCTGCTACCCGCCGGGAAGACTCATTTTCAACGCATTCAAACTCTGTCCTTTCGACAAGGTGAAGGTGGTCATCATCGGACAAGACCCGTACCATGAGCCAGGACAGGCCATGGGACTGAGTTTCTCCGTTCCACAGGGGGTGCCCATGCCACCATCGCTCATCAACATCTTCAAGGAAATCCAAGGGGATGTGGGGACTCCCATTCCTTCCTCCGGCGACCTTACCCGATGGGCCACGCAGGGTGTGCTGCTCCTCAACGCCACACTGACTGTCAGGGAGCATGCCGCAGGAAGCCACCAGCGCAAGGGATGGGAAATCTTCACCGATGCTGCCATCAGGGCACTCAACAAGGAGCGTGAGCACCTCGTTTTCATCCTATGGGGGTCTTATGCGCGAAGCAAGGCGGCCTACATCGACAGGAAAAGACACCTTGTATTGCAGTCGGTGCACCCTTCACCGCTCTCTGCCAATCGTGGAGGGTGGTTTGGCAACAGGCATTTCTCCCAAGCCAACACCTATTTGGAAGCCCATGGGGAAACACCCATCCAATGGTGATGCGAGGTTTCTATCTTCAATTTTAGCTTCGCTGATTTTTGTCGCGACTCGGCAGAGTTCGAGCAAGCTTGACTCTGCCGAGTCGCGACAAAAATTCAATTTTCAATTTTCAATCTTCAATTTTCAATTTTCAATTTTCAATTTTCAATCTTCAATTTTCAATCTTCAATCTTCAATTTTCAATTTTCAATCTTCAATCTTCAATCTTCAATCTTATGAACACCTCGATTCCTCCTATCATCCAAGTGGGTAACGTCCTGCTGTCATCAGACATCCTCACGCAATGCTTTTGCTGCGACCTGGAGAAATGTAAAGGGCAATGTTGTGTGGAGGGTGAGGCAGGGGCGCCGGTCACCCTGGAGGAGATAGACCGGTTGGAGGAGTCGCTCGACACGGCATGGTGTGATATGTCGGCGGCGGCACAAGCCGTGGTCGACAAGCAAGGCGTGGCTTATCCCGACATCGACGGGGAGATGGTCACCAGCATCGTGGCTGGGCGTGACTGCATATTCACCTGCTATGAAGACGGCGTCTGCCTCTGCGCCCTGGAGAAGGCTTTCAGGGAAGGGAGAAGCAAGTTCTGCAAACCCATCAGCTGTGCCCTATACCCCATCCGGGAGAAGGTGTTCGCCAATGGCACTGTGGGGCTCAACTATCACCGCTGGGCTGTCTGCAGGGATGCCGTGGAAAAGGGGAACCTTTTGCATCTTCCCGTCTATCGCTTCCTCAAGGAGCCACTTGTTCGCAGGTTTGGCGAAGAGTGGTATGAGGAGTTGGAGCAAGTGGCAGCACAACTGGGTTTTTAGGGGTAGGACGTTTTAGGAAGCTCCTATATGCCCAGCACGATGTTTACGAGGCCTGTCAAGTCAAGGATATTGACGTCTCCGTCGCCGTTGATATCTGCATTGGTTGCGTTGATTGGAGTGTCGGAGATGCAGAGGATGTAGTTCACCAAGGCGGTCACGTCTGAGATGTTGATAGTGTAATCACCATTGATGTCGCCTATGAAAAAGTCGGGAGGCAGCAATGGCAAAGCATTGGCCAATTGCGTGTTTCCGCTGAAGTATGCCTTGAAAGCATCCACGTTGGCGCTGTCGGTGAGGATGAAGGCAGTGCCGACGTCATTCAAGACATAGGCATTGCTCACGGTCGTGTTGCCGGTGGTGCCGATGAATTGGAAGTTCTTGCTTGCCATCTTGTTGACGGGTGTCTTCAGCACCATTACATCGTTGGCGCTCAGCACGAGGTCGCTGCCTATGCATCTGGCAGATGTGCCGAAGAGGAAAGGTGTGTTGGGGTTCCATTTATCCACGTCGGAGAAGGTCACGTCATTGTTGTTGTCGCCATCAAAAGCTTTTAGCCAATAGCCTTCGTCGGTGGAGGCACCATGGAGTCGGTTGAGGGTGGCGCCTGAGGAAGTCACCGCTTGCACGAGGAAAGGCAGATGGATGGTCTGCCATCCCGTCTGTCCATTGCAGGCGAGTGTGGGCATGCGTGTGTAGGTGGCATGTGCGGTGCTGAATGTCTTGGGCACATAGAAGTCATGACCGTCGATGAGTGAGATGTTTTCGGCCACAAGGTTTTTCACCACGTTCCTGCCTTGCAGGATTCCTGGTACGGTAGCCTTGTTGTGGATGTAGTGGAGGGTGTTGGGATTGTCGTTGGCAGTGATGGTGTAGGAGGATAGGCTGCCCAGTTCCTCGAAACTCACGGCAACGGCGTCGTCAGGTATGTCAAGGGTGTCCGTGGGTGCTGTTGCAGTACGTTCGCCATCGCCTTTCCATGTTACGAATGCCGCTTTCACCGTCAAGGCGGAGAAAGTGATGAAAGTCTGGGTATAGTCGAGGATGGTCAATTTGAATTTCTCTCCCACGCTGATGGGGATTTGGAAGGGGATGGTGACGGTCTGTCCTGCGGGGATGCAGATGGGTTGGGTTTCGGTGAACACCCACCATGAGTTGGATGTTCTCGGTTTCAACAGTTTCAATGACAATGGACTGTTGTAGTCGGTGGAGGTGTTGTTGGTCAAAGTGATGGTGCCGTCGACGAGGCTGCCGTACATGTAACTGCCATCGATGTTCTTGATTTCGGCCGAGACATAGTCGAGCACGGGAATCGTGGTTTCATCGGTCAGTGTGAGGGCATTATCGGAGTAGATGATGTTGGACGGCCCCTTCTTCAAGGAAAACGTCACCTTGTAGGTGCCGGCATTCTTTTTTACATAGAAGTCGATGTAGTCTTCCGCTCCAGGAGCGAGGTATGGAGTCTCATAGGTGACAAGGCTGTCCTTGCCCGAACGGTTGTTCATATAAAAGTAAATGGGAGAGTTGAAATCGCTGCCACCATTGTTTTTCAAGAAGACCCTGATGCATTTGGATGAGGTGCTGGTCTCGAAATTCTGTGTCACTTGGGTCACAGTGATGTCGGCAGCCACGATGGTATGCAGGGTCGCCTGGTCGCCGCTCTTCTCCATTTGCAGGTAATATCTGTCAGCGTTTTTGCTGAGATGCCATTCCTCGGTGCCGTTGACGCGGTCGATACCCTTGATTTCATAGGTGCCGTCGTCGAGGTTCCTGCCGAAAGAGGTGAGATAGAAGGTGTTGTTGGCGTTGGTGCTCGGAGGGCTTTGGTAGTTGCTTTTCACCAAACGCGTGTCTATCATATTCCCTTCGCTGTCGAAGAGGCCGATGCCTACATCGTAGGAAGGTTCCGTGCCTATACGGGAGTATAGGTATTTCGCCCTGAAAGAACTGAGGCCTGTGGTGGCGTCATAGGGGTTGGTCGCTTCCTCTATTTCCGCCTTGCTGGCGTTGATCAGGGTGAAGCCAGTGTTGATGATGCCGAAGTTGCTGTCGCCGCTGAATGACTCCAAGGGTTGCGGACTGATGCCTATGAGAGCATATTGCCCATTGGAATAGCCACCGGTGGTTGAACTGCCTCCTGTCCCTTGCGATATAGGGTTGAGGGCTTGCAATCTGAAATAGCCGTCGCTCAAGCCTCCCCACCCCCAGTTGATGTGGAAGAGTCCTTGTCCATCGAAGCCATCGCAGACGAAGGCATGGCCGCCGCTGGAGGTGGATGCACTGTATATGACGGGTCGGCCGGCCGTCAACTCTTCATAGATGAGCTGATCCCATCCGTCGATGTCGTATTTCTCACGTTTCACCTCTGTCGCTTGATTTCCATAACCGAAATAGTTGCACATTGCATTGGGAATTGCGGAGGTGGCTCCGGAGGCAATGCCTATTCCGTAAGTCATTTTTACGGCATGGCCGCAATATACCATCAGTGTGGAAACAGCCTTGTTGGCTGCGTTGGTGGTGCTGCTGCTTTCGTTGTAGGAGTCCCGCATCGAAGCCCAGTCGAAAGTGACGGGCGGGAGGGCGTCATAGGAACTATAAGCTGGGATTTCGGTGGTTTTTGTGCGGGGCCATTTGTAGTAGTACATCACTTGTGCCAAAGCCGTGGCAACGCAACCAGTCACGGATTGTGCACCGCTGGTGGTGAAACACTGATGGTTGTATGGTGACTTCTGGTTCCAATGGCAAGAGAGCAGAGGTGCGACGACCTGTCGGGCGGCGTTGGCGGTGGATGCATCGTTGACAGGTGTGTTGGCGGGCAAACTGGTGTTTGCGCGTGCCCAGGCGATGTCACCGGCATAGTCGTCGAGAAACGCTTGGAGGTTCTCTGGGATGTCGGTCAGGTCGAAATGGCCTTCGTCGGCATAGCCCAAGATGTCGTAAGCAGCGTCATCGCCCGAGACGATGACGAAACCTTGCTCGTCGCCTTGGTTGAACACATAATAGCAGGCTTCCTTTGTCGACTGGTTCGAGGGAGCGCCTTGACGGTCTTGGCGAACCAATGAAAGGTTGGGTGTGGTGCCTCTCGCTGAGAGGAACAAAGCGGCTTTCTGCAGGGCTTGTGCAGGGGTGATGGGGGCTCCGGATGAAGTCATGATGCCCATTACTACCAGAAGTAGTGTAAGAAAGGCTTTTCTCATAAAGGGGTAAGTAAAGGTAAGAAGTATGAAAGATGTTTTGTGATGCAAATATCGGTGTTTTTTTTGACATTGGCAAGTGTTTTGTTTTTTTTGTCTTAAGAATTTGAAAAAAACTTGGAGTCTTCTGGATTCTTGATGTCTAATGCCTAAAGCCTTCAAGAGCGTCATGGCAATTTTCCACTAAAAAAGCTGTTTTTTGAATATTTTTGTTCCAAAATGCCATTATTATGAAAAAGTTGTTTATTTTTGCAATTCATTAGCAAAACAATTGTTATGGCAGAGGTAACCGAGCAAACCATAAACATAGAGAAGGTCCTTAAGGAAAAGATGGGGGCCAAGGCGAAATTCGTGCCATCGTTCGCTGTCAGTTGGCTCAAGCGCATCGTGCATCAAGACGAGGTGAACAAGTTCTTGTGGGAGAGCCGTGACAAGATGGGCGTGGATTGGTTGGAAGAGTGCGTGAGATACCTGGATATGACACTCCAAATCGAGGGTGAAGAGAACTTGCCATCAAAGGATGACGGAAAACTCTACACCTTCGTGAGCAACCACCCCCTCGGAGGCGAGGACGGCGTGGCTCTTGGTGCTGTCATCGGCCGCCATTACGACGGGAAATTCAAATATTTGGTCAACGACCTGCTGATGAACCTCCCCGGGTTGGCGCCATTGTGCATACCCATCAACAAGACAGGTAACCAGAGCCGCAACTTCCCTGCCATGGTGAACGCGGGCTTCAACAGCGACTTCCACATGCTTATGTTCCCTGCCGGACTGTGCTCAAGGAAGACCAATGGTGTCATCAGGGACCTCCCGTGGAAGAAGACTTTCATTTCCAAAAGCGTGCAGACGCAAAGAGATGTCGTACCCATACATTTCGGCGGGTCCAATTCTGAAAAATTCTATCGCATCGCCAACCTGTGCAAAACCCTTGGGTTGAAGGTCAACCTGGCCATGCTGTTCCTTGTGGACGAGATGTACAAGAACGTGCACAAAACCTTCAGGGTGGCCATCGGGAAACCCATTCCATGGCAGACTTTCGACAAGTCGCGTACGCCTGCTGAATGGGCTCAAGTGGTGCAAGATAAAGTATATGAACTCTGAAACTACCTTTTTATAAACTAACCCCATGGAACAGATCATCCCTCCTGTAGACAAAGAATTGATCAAGAGTGAATTGACTCCTGACAAGCGGTTGAGAATGACCAACAAGAGTCACAACCAAATCTATGTTGTCGACTGCCATGACTCACCCAACGTGTTGAGAGAGATAGGACGTCAGCGCGAGGAAGTCTTCAGGGCTGCTGGAGGCGGAACGGGAAAGGCTCTTGACCTTGACGAGTTCGACCTTATGGACAATTGCTACAAGCAACTCCTCGTCTGGAACCCGGAAGCAGAGGAAATCATTGGCGGTTATCGATACAAACTTGGTACAGAGGTGGACTTTGACAGCAATGGCCAACCCATCCTTGCCACCAGCCATATGTTCCATTTCTCCGACAAATTCATCAAGGAATACCTGCCACAGACCGTGGAATTGGCTCGCTCCTATGTCACACTGCCTTACCAGAGCAGCAAAAGGGGAGCCAAGAGCCTCTTCGCTCTTGACAACTTGTGGGACGGGCTGGGAGCTCTCACCGTCATCATGCCCAATGTGAAGTATTTCTTCGGAAAGATGACAATGTATCCTTCCTATAACAGGTTGGGGCGTGACATGATTCTCTTCTTTCTTAACAAGCATTTTGGCGACAAGGAAAAGCTCATCACACCCATGACTCCGCTCAAGATAGAGAACGACCCGGAGATGCTTGCTTCCATCTTGTGCAAGGATGACTTGAGAGAAGACTACCGCATCCTCAACACTGAAATCAGGAAACTGGGTATCAATATCCCGCCATTGGTTAATGCTTACATGGGCCTCAGCCCCACTATGAGAATGTTTGGCACGGCCATCAACGACGGCTTCGGAGACGTGGAGGAGACCAGCATCCTCATCGCCGTTGATGAAATCCTGGAGGAGAAGCGCATCAGGCACATCGACTCTTTCATCAGGGAACACCCGGAGGTGCTGCAATTCACTGCGGGTGGCGATTTGGGAAAGATTATCTTGCGCCGCATGAATCAACAGAACTCCTGAACACCCGCTATCAGCTTTCTCATTGTAATCAGGTTTGTGCATGGTTGTAAGTTAAAATATGGGGAAGTGTCGATGATGGGTTGTAAAGTTGTCTGTTGTAAAGAAACAAACAATAATCAGATAAAGAACTAAAAACAGGCTTTTTGTTACAAGTCTCAGAAAGGAATATGAAGTATTTCTATTTCTGTTTGGTTTTGTTTTGGATTCACTTAATATATGTACAATAAACCTTTTACTATTAGTTACTATTGACGAGATGAAAAATATATTATTTGTATTATTGTTTTTTACTTTTACGAATGTGGCTTCAGAAGGTAACTTCATCACAGAGAAGTTGACTCCTCGTATAACCGAAGTAGAAGCGGCAAATCCCGCGGCTGGCCGTGTGTTTTATGGGGTCATTGGAGGTAAGGATGATTGTACATTGAAAATGCCCAACGGCTCACTTAAGGGATATTATAAGTACCTTGGTATGACTCGCTCTTTGCGTTTCGGCTCTTACGACAGAAGCACAAAGGTGCTCACTCTCAAGGCCTATCAGCAAAGTAACGGTAAGTATATCGGACAATTTGTAGGAAAACTCTCCAATAATAAGGATTGGACGGGGCTATATTCATATAAAGGAGAATTTACCAACTACAACGGTTATTCAGTTAAGTTCGACCTCGACGAACCGATGTGGGACTGATGTGGATAGTTGTGAATGGCGCTGTCCTCTGAACAAAACCATTCCTGCCATGAGGAAGCATCTGCTCATCATCACCCTCCTTCTGATGGCGTTGTCCTTGAACGGACAAGTTCAAGGACTGCTCAACCATCCCCTCGACACGACTACTCCCGTCGAGGTGAGAGAAGTGGGACAGTTCGTGTTCAAAGGGCAGACATACCACCTCGATGCAAAGCATTTCCTGCTCGATGCCACCTTGCCCGACGATGTCGTCAAGGCTGCCCCCTTTCTCTTCAACGACTTCAAGACCGCTGTCGGCCAACTCGCCGACGGCACGGAGGAGGAACCCATGGTGCTTTACATCGCGCCATACGTTTATTGGGTGGATGACCCCGACGACCCGCGTGTTGCAGTGGGAGAGAACGGCAGGGAGCCTTTCGGAATAATCGTCAGGTGCCAGAACCTCCATCTTGTGGGACTGGCCGAGGATCCGCGCGACGTGGTGCTCGCCTCGCAGCGAGGACAAACGCAGGGTGCCGTGGGCAATTTCACCATGTTTGACTTTCACGGCGACGGTTTGATGGTCTCTCACCTCACGATGGGCAACTTCTGCAACGTTGATTTGGAATACCCGCTCTTGCCATCGCTGGGAAGGAAGAAACGCAGTGCTACCATCACCCAGGCTCATGTGGCCTACTGCCATGGCGACCGGGTGGTGGCTCGTGACGTTCGCTTTGTCAGCCGACTCAACATGAACCCTCTCAATGGAGCGAAACGCATCCTCTTCGACCGGTGCCATATGGAATGCACCGATGATGCCCTTACCGGCAACGGCGTCTATCTCCATTGCGATTTCGACTTCTACGGACAAAAACCTTTCTACACCACACACCCGGCGGGGGCGGTGATGCTCGACTGCGACTTCCACCTCCACGGGGCCAGCGGCAACGCCTATTTCTGCAAGGCTCCCGGCCCTCTCACACTCATCGACTGCCGTTTCCATTCCGAGACACCGGTGAAGGTGGGATGGACACCCTATCCCACACCTTGGATGAGATGCTACCAAAGCAACGTCACTTTTAACGGACAACCCTTGTTCGTGGGGGAGGAACACCCTGAAAACACCGTGGACATCAGCCATCTGCCATTGTTGGGCGTCTACAAGTCGGATGAGGGATACCATGTCGACGAACTCCTCGCGGGAGATGACGGATGGTGCCCGATGGGAGAGGGACAGGTCGGTGAGGCATTTGGAAAGTCGAAAAACACCTCTCTTTCCATCACTCCGCGTGAAAGCGAATCCCATGCCATGGAATGTCCCGTTGTGCTGAGGGTCAATGCTTTCAGGCACGGTGGCTATGCCGGCAAGGAGGTCGGCAAGGTGGAATGGAAGGTGCTGGAAGATGTGAAAGAGAGTGTGAGATTGGAGGATAATGGTGATGGTACGTGTTCGGTCGTCTCCATCTATGATGGCGACACCCCGCTGCCCGTCACGGTGATGGCAGTTACGGAGGAGGGGTTGCAAGCAGCGGCGAAAGTGACCCTGCACGCTGTTCCTCTCTTGCCTCCTTTTTTGATAGAAAAACCACGCATCACCATGAAGGATGGCCTGGCCACCTTGCATTATTACTTGCCAGACGACACCCATGGTGACTTTTCGGATGTCACATGGTACGTTGCCGACGACAAGAAAGGAAAGGGAGCCATACCCGTCGCCGTCACTACGGGAAAGCCGTTGTGCGAATATCGTCTCAAGGGTGGCGAGGCAGGAAAGGTGCTGATGGCGAGGGTCAGGCTGCGACAGGCCAGGAGCGGATATGGCGACCCCATCGACGTGGTCTATGGAAAGGTGGGAAAGAAACAAGTATTGATGGAGAGACGCTTGGAAACAGACTTCCATGATTTCCCCTGCCAATGGCAACCGCTCGTCAAGGAAGGTTTTTGGACGGTGGATGGATTCAAGCCTGCCGATACAGAGGAGTTCCCCTGGAGTTTCAACCCGTCACGCCCCATGTGGGAATATGGAGAAGGGTTCAACGGCGCAGTGGGGAAAGGCCTCTTGCAGGCACAAAGAGGGGCGAGGATGATGTTCACTCCCATTGAACGAACCTATGGCGACATGGAGGTGGCGCTCGACGTGGACCCCACCAAGACCGCCGGCCAAGGCTTTGGAAGTGCAACAGGGCAGTATATGGATGTGTGCATCAAGTTTGACAACCGCACACTGACGGGTTATGCACTGCGTATCATACGCACCACCAAATATTCCAAGGCGGTGGACTTCCAACTCATTCGATATGACAATGGTGTCACCACGCCCATTGGAGAACCCGTGAGTGCCACTTGCTACCGCACGGGGTGCCACATCAACATCAAGTGCACCGGCAACGTGCTTTCGGCAAGGGTTGTCACCGACACGCAGTTGCCTGTCCCCGAAGACCCGGCGTTGAAGACCGAAGTGAATCTCTCCGCCACCGTCACCCCCAACAACTTCGGAGGGTTCTGCCTGCAGCACACGGGTTCATGTGGCGAAAGCACCACCATGCTCCACCACCTCGTCATAGAATGGGGCCAGAATGCCGGCTTCTAAGAAACTAGGAGGTTGTAGGGGTTTCTAGGAAGTTTTAGGAAGTTCTAGGAAATTCTAGGAAATCCTATTATCTTCTAAGATTTCCTATTATCTCCTATTTCCTCCTAAAAAATCTCTCTTATAAAAACTTGCAGAAGAGCCAGGTGCCTATCACTTGCAACAGCAGGCCGGGCCATCCCACAGTGAAGTCTTGAATTGTGGCTTGGATGCCGCCTGTCAAGGCCAGTTCGCCCAGTCCGCCAAGAATTTCTGCCGCCAGCACCACACCGATGAGCAATGGCAGCGTCGCTTTCTTGAAATGTTGGGCAGCGAGTCCTGCGAAGAGGGCCAGCACTGCGAGCTTGAGTGTCATCACTCCAAGTATGCCCCATGCGGGTTGTCCGGTCAATACGTGGTTGAACAGTGGTGATGCCACGGCTGCCAGCAAACCGACTTTCCAACCGAACTTGTAGGCTCCGGCGAGAATCACCAGTGAGAGCGGGGCGAAGATGATGCCACCCTGGGGAATAAGGTGAAACACATGAGGCAGGACGAAATTGCAGGCCACAAACACTGCCGCCCACATATAGGTCTTTGCCTCGTCATAATTCAAGGTGTAGAGTCTTGCTTTTGATTCCATATTGGTGAAGTTTTGATGATTCTTTTGTAAAAAAGCTTGATGTCCTGGTAATTCTGGAATCCCTGGATGTCCTAAAAGGACTAGACGGGTTGGTTGCAGTTGCAAAGATACGGTTTATTTAGAAAAAAAGCGACAGTTTATGTCGCTTTTTTTTATCTTTCTGCTTTTTTTCATTCCAAATCAGAAAAGTCGGACTTGCTTGGCAGGTCCGACTTAATCTTCAATTTTCAATTTTCAATCTCAAATCTTCAATCTTCAATTCTCTTCAATTCCTCTATCTGCTCAATCATTTCCTGGTATTGCCGTTGGGTCTTGTAATGTATTGTGAGTCCGAGGGCGGTTCCTATGGCTGCTCCAGTGAACTCTCCAACGAACATGGCATATGTGCCCTCATTATTCCCTTGGCGATACAATTCATAGGTCAACCACGCCAACCAGATGAGGCAAAGTGGGATGCCGATGAGCAACCAGTTGGAATCAAACTTTTTGGCACGTGCCAGGAGACGCTGGCTTTCCATCAGGTCTTTTCCGAAGAGGTTGGTTGCGTTCAGGTTCCGACTATTGTATAATGTCACGCACATGCAAATCAGCATGAAGATGCTCGTCCCGATCCAGAATGCCAAAGAGAAATGGTTGATTTTGATGAATACCCAGTAACTGAATGGTATGATGAGGATGCCTAGCAAGGTGATGAGGTAGTAACGAATGAGGATGTTGGAGGCATTTTTCTTCATCGTCTGGCGGATGATGCTTTCGTTGACAATCTCTTGTTTCTCGAGTTTCTTTTTCAGTATGGCCATTTGCTGGCGCATTTCTTCAAATGTGGTATCCATGTTGCTTGTGGTTTTAATCGTTTGACATTTTCTTTAGTTGTTCTTTGATGCGATACAGTCTGACGCTGACATTCGTCTCAGAGATGCCGACAATTTGTCCGATTTCTTCGTAACTGAGGTTCTCGAGCCATAGCAGGACGATCGCGCGGTCGAAGGGCTTGAGTTTGGAGATGCGCTTGTGGAGCATGTCCACTTGTCGCGTATCCTTGTCTTGGTCTTCGAAGAGGTTGATGTCCATCGTCAGGCGTACGGTGTCGGCGCGGCGCTTCTTCCTGTTCTGCGAGATGCAAGTGTTGAGGGCGATGCGGTAAATCCACGTCTTGATGTCGCTGCGATGCTCAAAGGAGGAGAACCCTTTCCATAGGTTGACCAATGTTTCTTGGAAGAGGTCGTTCACCTCGTCGGTGTCCTGGGAGAACATGTAGCACACCGTGTAGATGGTGTCCTTGTGTTCTGAAACGGTTTGCGCAAACTGTTTTTCTGTCGTTGTCATTGTCGTCTTGTTATTCGATTTTTACCCATTAGACGCAAAGGCACGAATAAAACTACAAAAAAAATGAAAAAAAATGAGGCGTATAGATTTTTCTAGTTTTCCTAGTGGCTCTAGTTTTCCTAGTGGCCCTAGTTTCCCTAGTGGTTCTAGAGGCTTTAGTATTCCTAGACTCTTACACGATGGGTAGTGAGATACCGTTGATTTTCTGGTATATGTCGAGGGCGTAGACGTCGGTCATCCCGCTGATATAGTCCACCACCGCCATCAACCTTGTCTCCAGGTCATCGGCGACGATGTCATATTGGCTGCTCACACGGTTGATGAGTTGCTGTGAATAGTAGCGGTCGGGATTCACCACGGCCTCCACCATCTTTTCCATCAACGTCTCAATGATCTTGTAACCAGAAAGTTCCACATCGAGTACCGGCTTGCTGTTGTAAATCCTGGCCCGTGACACTATCTCGCAATGCTTGTATGCGGAATGGGTACGCTCGCTGACGTGGTCGATGAGGCTTCCCTCAAACGTCCCCTGGAGGATTTCCTTTTCGTGTTCCACGAAGGCCTTCGCACATTCGTATTCCAACAGTCCGATGACGGACGCACGCATATAGACCACTTGTTCGTTTGGGTCGGTGATGCCTTCGTCGATGATGCGGCGGCGCATTTTCGACTGCCGCTCTTCGGGGAAGAAACCAAGGAGAAGGTCGGAGGTTTCCTCGAAAGACAGGATTCTCAATTTGTGTGCGTCCTCGATGTCCATAATCTCATAACAGATGTCGTCGGCGGCCTCCACGAGATAGACCAATGGATGGCGGGCGTAACGCACCCCCTTTCCAGTGCTTTCCAACTGTTTGATGCCCAAGTCGCCGGCTATCTTCATATAGGTGGGTTCCTCGCTGAGGAAGAAACCGAACTTCCCTTTCTTCCCAGCCAAAGTCGATGAATGAGGGTATTTCACGATGGAGGCGAGGGTGGAGTAGGTGAGTACGAAACCACCTTCGCGGCGGCCTTTGAAACGGTGTGTCAACAGGCGGAAGGCGTTGGCGTTGCCTTCGAAATGTGTGATGTCGCTCCAGAACGCCTCACTCACCTTTTCACGCAGGTGGCGACCCGGTCCCTCGGTGAAGAAGGTCTGGATGGCACGTTCGCCTGAGTGCCCGAAAGGTGGGTTGCCCATGTCGTGGGCGAGGCAGGCGGTGGACACGATGGTGCCAATCTCCTCAAACAAGGTGTCTCGCAGTTCCGGGTGGGCAGCTGTGAGTTGCCGGGCGACATCGTTTCCCAGCGACATCCCCACGCTCGACACCTCAAGGCTGTGTGTCAGGCGGTTGTGCACGAAAACGCTACCTGGCAACGGGAAGACCTGCGTCTTGTTCTGAAGACGACGAAAGGGGGCGGAGAAAATCAGACGGTCGCTGTCGCGCTTGAATTCAGAGCGGTCGTCATGGCGCTCAATGTGCCGGTTTTCCTGCCCCAGGCGCTTGTTGGATATCAGTTGGTTCCAATTCATGCTTTATAAGTTGATGGTCGTGATTATTCAATCGGATTACACCATTTGAAGGATTTCCTTGCAAAAGTAGTCAAAAAACATCATTTATTGAGGAATGGAAGGCATTTTTTTGTAGGAGATAATAGGAGGTAATAGGAGGCTATAGGAGGCTATGGAAGTTTCCATGCATCTTACTACCTCTTGTGAAACCCTAAAAAAAGCAATGTGCTTTGCCCGTCAAAAAAAAATCTAAAATCCCCTTTTTTACACTAAATAATGGCGGTTTTTGTGGGAAAATGGTTACTTTTGCACTCTATTCAAAATGATAAACCTATATGGTCGATATAAAAGTTGTAAATAAGAGCCGTCATCCGTTGCCCGGGTATGCCACCGTATTGAGTGCGGGGATGGATCTCAGGGCCAACATCGCTGACCCCATCACCCTGCGGCCTTTCGAGCGAAGGCTCATACCTACAGGACTTTACATCGCACTGCCTCCAGGGTTTGAGGCGCAAGTGAGGCCGCGAAGCGGACTCGCTCTCAAGCACGGCATCACCGTGCTCAACACTCCTGGCACCATCGATGCCGACTACCGCGGAGAGGTGATGGTGTTGCTGGTGAATTTCTCGCAAGAGGATTTCATCGTGGAAGATGGTGAGCGCATCGCCCAGATGGTGGTGGCTCGCCATGAGCAAGCCCGTTGGGAAGAGGTGGAAATACTCGATGAGACAGAACGAGGAGCCGGAGGTTACGGCCATACTGGAGTGAAATGATGAGAATGATAAAAAGATGCACACGTATGCGAAACGCCACAAGGGGATTGATACTCATCCTCATGGGTTTGATGGCGTGCCTCACCGTTGAGGCGCAGAAAAAACATAGACCGGTCGACAATGTGGAAGTGCGGCCGGTATTCCGCGTGCAACTTAGCCAAAATGATGCCAAGCGCTTCAATTACTTCTTTCTCGAGGCCGTCAGGCAGCAGCAGAAAGAAAACTATGCCGCTGCATTCGACCTCTTCAAGCATTGTCTTGACATCGACCCACAGGCTCCGGAAGTGCATTTCGCACTCGCCAACCTTTACAGGGGAATGAACAACAGGTTTGGCATGCTGGACTGTATGAGGAAGGCGGCGGAAACGGCACCCGACAACGAAACCTACCTGGAGAATCTGGGTGAGGCGTATCTCGGACTCCATGATTATGAAAGCGCCATTGGCATCTATGAGAAGTTGTTGGCCAACAATCCCGGCAGGACCGACGTACTTTCCACGCTCATACAACTCTACAACTGGAGGCCCGACTATCCCAAAGTCATCGAGGCTCTCAACAGGATGGAGACCATTGAGGGAGCCAGCGAGGACATCACGCTCTCCAAAATGCAGGTTTACTCCTTGCTGGGAGACAAGAAAAAGGAATACAACGAATTGCGCAACCTTGCCAAGCAGCATCCCTACGACTACAATTACAGGGTGATGATGGGCAATTGGCTCCTTCAAAACGGCAAGAAGAAGGATGCGCTGGCTGAATACAACGCCGTGCTGAAAAAGGAGCCCAACAACATCATGGCCCGTATGTCAATTCTCGACTATTACAAGTCGGAAAACATGGATTCACTGGCCAAGGAGCAAACCATGGAATTGCTGCTCAGCCCCAGTATCGAGAGTGAAAGCAGGATGCTCCTCATGAGGCAGTTCATCGCCGACAGCGAGAACGACGAAGCCACGGACAGTACGCAAGTGCTTGACCTGTTCCGGAAAATATTGCAGATGCCACAACCCAACGCAGACATGGCTGAATTGCAAACCGCCTACATGACACTCAAGAAAATGCCTGAGGAAACCATCAACAAAGCACTTGAACAAGTGCTCGACATAGAGCCGGGCAACGTGGGGGCGCGCATCCAACTGCTTCAGAACGCTTGGGGAAAGAAAGATTTCGACCGCATCATCAGCCTTTCCAAACCCGCCATCGAGTACAACCCCGACAACATCATCTTCTACTATTTCCAGGGACTGGCATACGCACAGAAGGATGATAACGACAATGCTCTCGACACCTTCAGAAAAGGAGTGGGGCAGGTCAACGAGACCAGCAACAAGGACCTCGTCTCCGACTTCTACAACATCATGGGCGACATCCTCCATGAGAAAGGTTTCGACGAGGAGGCCTATGCTGCTTATGACAGTTGCCTGCAATGGAAGCCCAACAACATCTCCTGCCTCAACAACTACGCCTACTACCTTAGCGTGAAGGACAGGGACCTGTCGAAAGCCGAACAGATGAGTTACCGGACCGTCAAGGCGGAACCCAAGAACTCCACCTACCTCGACACCTACGCCTGGATACTCTTCAGGCAGCAGCGTTATCAGGAGGCCAAGGTTTATATCGACCAGGCACTTGCCAACGACTCCAATGCCGGCAGCGTCATCGTTGAGCATGCCGGAGACATCTATTTCCTGGCAGGGGAGGAGGAAAAGGCCATGGAATTCTGGAAAAAAGCCCTTGAGATGGGAGAAGATGACAACGCATTGTTGGAAGAGAAAATCAAACAGAAAAAATATATCGACGACACTCAAAAATGAATATGATAAGAAAGCATATCAGACAAATGGCCAAAATGGCCCTGCTCCTGTCACCCCTCGTCTTTGCCGCGTGTGGTTCCAAGAAGAACCTTGTGACGGAAAACAACATAGGCAACAATACGGTGAACACCACGAACACCGGGAGCTCGACAACACCCTCTGAGGCTAAAGTCAGCAACTCCACATACCTCGCCAAAGTGATCAACAACGCATCCACGCAGAATGCCATGGTGGCCAATATCGACTTCAACCTCAAATCGGGAAAGAAGGACATCACCGTGGATGGAAAGTTGTCGATGAAGAGGGGGGAGGTTGTCAGAATACAACTCACACCCATGGGACTCATGGAGGTGGGAAGGTTGGAGTTCACCAAAGACTCCGTGCTCATCATGGACCGCATACACAAGCAATATCTCAAAAGCAGTTACGACCAAGTGAGCTTCCTCAAAAACAACGGCATCGACTTCAACGCCCTTCAAGCACTCTTCTGGAACCAGTTGTTCTTGCCAGGAGAGAAATCCTTGGGAGAAAAGCAACTCGATGCTTTCAAGGTGGAAGGGACCAACATCTCCTATCAAAAAGGGAAGATGGATTACCTTTGGAAGACAGACAAAGAAGTGGAGCAACTCATCTCAGCATTGGCCACTTATACGGGAACCAGCTCTGGCAAGTCGTCCATCGGATGGGACTATTCTGATTTCAAAACGTTTGGTGGAAAACCATTCCCGGCGTATCAACTCATCACACTCGACACTAACGCCAGAGGGTCTCAAAAGGTCATCAACGTAGGACTGAAGCTGAAAAGCATGAAAGCAGACAGCGACTGGGATACGGTTACCAAGGTTTCAGGCAAGTACAAGCCAGTGAAACTTGAAGATGTCATCAATCAAATACTCAAAATACAATGAAAAAGGTCATCGTAGCATTACTCGCCTTGATTTTGGCTTTGCCAATAGGGGCGCAGACAAGACAAAGAAACAAGCAAACCACCAATCGAACCACCACCACACAGACAAACAATCGTGGGAAAAGGAGTGGCAAGCCAACAACGACAACAAAAACCCAAAAGGCCAACTACACCACCAACGAAATCAAGGGACTGCAAAGCCAAAGACAACAAATCGAACAAGACATCCGTAACCAGCAAAACAAACTGAAAGCCAATAAGGAGGATGTGGAACAAAGGCTTAACAACCTCTTGGTTATCAATGGGGAAATAGAGTCTACGCAAAAAGATATCGAGGGATTTGAAAGCGATATCCAAAAGCTCGATGGGAACATTGACATCCTCAAGTCGCAAATGGCCACACTGCAGGAGCAACTTAAAGACCGACAGGAAAAGTATATCAAGTCGGTAAGGTATATGGCCAAACACAGCTCCATACAAGAAAAACTCATGTTCATCTTCAGCGCCAACAGCCTCTCTCAGGCTTACAGGCGACTCAGGTTTGTTAGGGAATACGCTGCTTTCCAAAGAGCACAAGGCGAACAAGTGAGACTCAAGCAAGAGGAAATCAATGCCAAGGACCAGCAGTTGAAGGTGGCAAGGAACCAGAAGAACCAACTCCTCTCCAAAGGGAAAAACGCCAAGGCTGACTTGGAGGTGAAACATACTGAGCAACAGAAAATGGTGGACGACTTGAAAGGTGAGCAGCAAACCATACAGGTCATCATTGCCGACCAAGAGAAGAAAAACGCACAAATCAATGCTGAAATAGACAGACTCGTGGCTGTGGAGGTGGAGAAGGCACGCCAGCGTGCTGCTGCCGAGGCAGCCAGAAAGGCCGAGGCGGAGGCTGCCAGGAAAAAGGCGGAAGATGACGCCAGGAGAAAGGCTGCCGCAGAGAAGGCCAAGCGAGAGGAGGAGAAACGCATCGCTGCTGCCAAAGCCGAGGAGGCAAGGGCGAAAGCCGCTGCCGAACAGGCACGAAGGGAGGCTGAGCGAAAGGCGGCGGCGGAAAGAGCGGCCGCTGAGAGAAGGGCTGCCGCTGAGCGGGCTGCCGAAGAGGCTCGCCAAAAGGCTGCTGCCGAGGCTGCTGCCAAACGCGATGCCGAGGCTAAGGCCA
>Ga0247610_10000895_pt1 | contig 39386 bp, 25 predicted proteins | sample 174DNAGHGhighgp2_FD_193483 | JGI IMG/M metagenome (GOLD analysis project Ga0247610, IMG submission 193483) | Sheep rumen microbial communities from Palmerston North, Manawatu-Wanganui, New Zealand - 1742 DNA GHGhigh gp2 | ecosystem: Host-associated > Mammals > Digestive system > Stomach > Rumen...
AAGTCATCTCCTGCAAAAAAGCCTGCAACATGACGCTTCAATATAAATAGTGTTGTCAAAGAAACTAATGCAATGCTTGATACAATAATTAAATTTTTATAATAGAATTCTTTAATTCTTTTTCCATTACTATTACCATAATTTTGTCCAACTATAGTAGATCCACCATCTTCAAATGAATTAATCATATTTGTAGGCAAACCTGCTATAGTATTAGAAATACCTAATGCTCCTACAACCTTTTTACCATATTTAACTGTCGCAATCGAATTTAGATATACCTTACCAAAATGGAATAAAAATCTACCAATAAATACAGGTAATGATAATTTAATAATTATTTTTAAATATTGTCTATTTAAATTTAAGCTTTTAAAAGTAATTCTTAATATATTTGATTTCATTACTGATAATATAATCATAAATATTAACATAAAGCTTTGTGCTATAGATGTAGCAACAGCTAGCCAAGTAATAGTTACATTATCAAACGGACCAAATGCAAATAAGGTAGTTAATGATATTTTAATAAAAATTACGCCTAAATTTAATATAAAAATTCTTAATGTGTTACCTTTAGATTTTTCTATGGCAATGAATGTTACATTTAATGTCATAATGAATAAATTTAAAATTTGAACATTAAAATAGCCTAAGGCATTATCAATTGTTGATTTATCAGTTTTTAATAATTTTAAAAATGGAACAGCAAAAGGAATAAATAATAACGTAAATAAAGCAATAATTAATGCTAATGTAAATAAAGTATTGGCACTTTTTCTAGCACCAGAAATATCCTTTTCACCTATTTTCTTAGCAATTAATATACCCCCACCTGTGGCAATAGCACCGCCTAGTGTTTGTATCATATTTTTTATTTGGTCAAGAACAACAACATCAGCAGCATCACCTATATTGGCAATTTCTACTATCATCATGTCGTAAATACCATATAAATAATTACATAAATTATAAAATAATATAGGCATAGCAATAATAAATATTACTTTTGTCATATTACCTTCTAATATCATGTCTCTTTTCTTATATTGCTTTTCCTCTTTAGTCATATAATATCTCTCCTAGAAACAACAATATTATATATCTTTTAATAATTATTATTGGAAAAATTTGCACAAAAAAAGAACGTGAAATTTAATTCACGTCCTTATCTTTTTTACTTAACATTATAATTTAATTCAACTTTATATATATAATCAAAATTATTTAAATCGTCTAATACTTCTTCTTCCTCGTCTTTATCTATTTTACTAGATATAGTAGAATATGCAACCTTTTCGCCATTAACTAATGCATATGAACCAACGAATTTACCATCTTCATATTTATATACAACAGTGATATCACCATATTTATGTTCTGCATATAAGTTTTCGAATACATTTGCACCAAAATAAACATATGCGGATCCGTCAGCATCTAAATCTGCATCACTAGCATCATCTACATTAATTTTAGTTGATTTTAATTGACCATAGTATGGTAATTCTTTATCTGAAGATTTAAAATCTTTACTACTAAATGTTAATGCACCATCATTATATGTTACAGTAACTGATTCATTATTAGATGCGTTGCATGGTTTGCCTTCATAAACACTTAATTCATCATTTGGAGATTTATAATTTGATTCAACTTCATTCTTAATATCTTTATCAACCTCATCACTGAAAGTTACTGAACCAATAACCTTTTGAGATAATTGTGTATAAGAATCATGTGATTCTTCCTCATAATCATTGTATTCAAAATCTATTTTATCACTAGATACTAAAGCAGTTAATTCATTTGTAGTTTGTAATTTGCCCTTATTATATGACTTTTGAGTCAATGAGAAATTTAAACCTTCATCTTCTAATTTTAAATTTGCTTTAATAGTTCCTTTAGAAGTAACAAGTGCTGATAAATTAATTTCTTTATCGCTAACAAATGTTAATGTAGCAGTAACAGCAGCTGTCTTAAGCACGTTATCGTCATCTTTTGCGTATAAGCCACCTTCTAAATTAAATGAATTATTTTCTTTAGAAATTGTAGCATAATAAGATTGTCCTTGTGCTGAAACATAGAATGATACTTCATCATCTTTTGCAAAATCAGCTGTTAATTCATATTCATCCATAACAAGCTTGCCATCTACAATAACAGGTTCGTCGTCTTCATCTGTTAAAGGCATTGCAAAATAGAATGATACTGATTTATTATCATTAAATGTAACTGATAAATCATAAGCATCAATCATCATATCAGCCATAGAAACATATTTTTCAGGAATAGGTAATCCCTTAAATGAATCAATAGAGCCAACAATATCTTCTTTACTTTGTTTAGCGAAACTATCAATTACCAATCCAACAGTTGGATTAACATATGGTGCAATAGTCTTAACTAAACCAAATGCGTCATTTAATACACCATAACTAGATTGGCCTAAAATAACATCAGCTGCTGTATTTTCTAATGATACAAGAGCGTCTTCACCAAATAGGTTAGCTACAATATTTTCAATAGTAGCCTTATATGTAATAGAACCTTCAACTACTTCTTTACCAATTACTTCTCTAAATTTGTCTTTATCAAAATAATATTTTGTTCCACTAACACCATCATTATCTTCAGCAGCTACTTCTTCAGAGCTAAATAATGAATCAACTGCATTTAATGCATATGGAGTCATATCAGTAATTAATGTACCAACATAGCTCTTTAATTGTTCAGCATTTGGCATGTTTAATAACTTTTGAACGGCATCACTTGTTAATATATTATATAAATCAAGTGGTGTGAACACTGCGTCTTGAGTTAAATCATCATAATCATAATCATAATTATCAAATTTATTATCTTCATATTCATAATCTACATTTTTTACTGTTGAATCACTAAGTATTGTGTAACTTTTTGTATAAGAATCGCTAGAGTAAGAACTATATGAGTCACTACTGAAACCATTAAAAGCGCCATCTTTATAACTTACAGAATATGAACCACCATTGACAACATCTTTTTCTACTGTTTTGTTATCTGCGGTTTTTTGAGATATTCTAGTTGTAGTTGTACCTTTAACGTTTATATATTTACCAGATGTCAAATTTTTAAATAATGTTGCAATATCTTCATTGTAGAATTCACGGAAATTTGAAGCTGCATTATTAATAGCTTCGCTATCGCCAGTACCTTGGCTAGATCCAGACTCTCCAGTACCTTGGTTAGATCCAGACTCTATTTCTTTTGATTCATCATCATCTTTTTTACTATCGCTTCCACCACATGATGCTAATGCAATTACTGATGCACCAACTAGTGATGATAAAAATATACTTTTCAATTTTTTCATTTCTTTCTCCTTTTTTGTACCTAGTCTATACTTGTACATTTAATATTTTAACACTTAAAAATTAAATTAACAATAGAATTTAGCCAAATCTATTAATTATTTATAAAATAATTTAATAGAATTTTTCTATAATCCTCATAAATATCATATGCCGCATGTCCATAGCCATCTATAATATTTACTTTTATATTGTCGTTATATTTAATTTTTAATAGGTCCTTATAATCAAATAAAACGTCAGTTTTATCGTTTATTATTAATGTTTTTACCTTTAAATTATTTATTTCTTTTTCTACATTATAATCATTAATTGAATTAGCTAAAATTATAAATCTATTAATATCATTTTCATTAATCGAATTAGCTAAATTTTTAATGATTTCCTTTGAATTTTCATATATTTTTAAAGGGTAAACATCTTTAAAAAACGAATCACATAAATCATTTATTTTATTGTCTTTTGCATAATTAATCCACTTATTTATTATACTATTTCCTATTCCATTTAATGTAGTAGATCCAAGTGCCATTTTATTAATAGTTTCACCATGCTTTAAAGCTAATTTAACACTAATCATAGTACCTAAAGATGTTGAAAATAAATATATATTATTCAAATTTAATTTCATTAAGACTTTATATATATCTTCTGCCATAGAATCAATACTATATTTCCCATTAATATTCTTTTTCTTATCAAAAAGATATACAGTAAAATCATCCTTAAATATGCTATATGCATTTTCAATTAAGTCTTTATATTTTAATACATAATCTATACTTAAACCTGGTAATATCACCATTATTTTTTTACCATTGCCAAATTTGATATAATCCATTTGAATATCATCAACAATACATGTATTAATATTTACCATAAATTGTCTCCTTCACATAATTTCTCATAATTATTTATAAATTATAACATATTCATATTCTATACTATAATTGTCTTAAATAAAGAAAGGAATAATAATTACTAAAGCTTATATTCATATATCTTTTTCTCCCAAATAACACTATTATCTATGTAAGCTTATAAATTTAAGACATACTTTTTCTCCCGGAGGCTTAAGACTAAAGCCTCTTTTTTAGTTTCCAAGTTCTAATGTTAGATTATATAATTGTTTTTTCTTTTTGTTATAAACAAATATAAATGAAATATAATGAACTGATGCAGTAATTATCCAAGAAATTGGGTATGAAATATATAATACCCATAATTCATGATTATATTTAAATACAGTTAATATCCAAATAATTCTAAATACCACCATACCCAAAATAGATACTACCATAGGAATAGTTGATTTTCCTAAGCCTCTTAAAGATCCAACAGGTATATCCATTAAACCACATAAAAAATATGTTAATAAAATTATAGTAAGTCTTGTATTTGCATATTTAACTGCTTCTCCACTTGTATATAAATGAATTAAACCATCTCTTATTAGATATGCACCATAACCTACGATAATTCCAGTTAAAAATGCATATAGCATACATATTAATATAACCTTTAAGCAATTCTTTATTTTATTCGCACCATAGTTTTGGGATGTAAATGTAATAGATGCTTGATAAAATGAATTCATTGATGTCCAAACAAAGCCCTCAATATTTTGGGCAGCAGTGTTACCTGTTACTACTACTGTTGATTTAAATGAATTGACTGCAGATTGAATAAATACATTACTAACAGATATTAAAGAGCTTTGAATACCTGCAGGCAAACCAACAAGAACCATTCTTTTAAGTTCATGAGCATGAATTCTAATTTTTTTAATATATAGCTTTATAACAGTATCAGTTCTAACTAAAAAAATTATAACTAATACTGCAGATAAGCCTTGTGATATTATTGTTGCGATAGCAACACCCATAACATCCATTTTAAATACAATTACAAATAATAAATTTAATAATGCGTTAGTAACGCCTGCTATAGTTAAAAAATATAATGGCTTTTTAGTTTCTCCAATACTTCTTAATATTGCAGCACCAAAATTATATACCATATTAAATATCGAACCTAAAAAATAAATTCTTAAATATAATGTAGCTCTATTAATAGAATCCTTAGTAGTACCCATCATTTCAAGCCAAATTCTCGACGTTAACGCACCAAAAATCATTAAAAATAATCCAGCTATTAAGCTAAATGCTATTGCAGTATGAACATTTCTTGAAACACTATCATTATCTTTAGCTCCTATTGCCCTTGCGACAACAACATTAGCACCAATTGAAACTCCAATAAATAGATTTGTAATAAAGTTGATTAGTGATGAAGTTGCACCTACTGCTGCTAAGCTTCCCTCTTCACCAAATTTACCAATTACTACCATATCAACTGCATTAAATAATAATTGTAATATGCTTGATAGCATTACAGGAATTGAAAATATTAAAATTTTTTTAAAGAAGTTACCTTCTGTCATATTTAATGTTTTCATACTTTCACCCTAACATAATTATATATCTAAATTATAAATATAAACTAAAAAAATGTTTACACTCACTGTAAACATTCTTTTTTTATCTACATATTTCAAAATTATAATCTACGTAAACATTAATAACTGATATATTAACATTATCATAATAGAAATAAATCATATAACAATGACTAACATCTGATGCTTCATATGTAGTATCAACCTTATCTCTTAGATCCATATCGCCATTATAATATTCATAAATATTATAAGTTATAGAATCATCGGACAATTCTAATTCATAATGATTATTATTAATATCATATTCAAAATAGAATTTTATTAATTCAATTTCAAAATCATCACCAACGAAAACTCTAATTTCATTATCTGGTAATTCATTATTATTATATTTTGCAAATGTATTTAAATCATTCTTATATATTGGAGTTACTGTATCATCAACACTTAATTCAATTTCTAAATCATTAGAAATTAATTTATTAGTTGTTAATGAATACCATCCAACAAATTTAAATTGTTCATCTTCATTTACACTTAATGTTATTTTATTACCGCATATTTGTTTGTTATCATTTTTATTAATTGTGCCAGTATCATTTTTATCTGTTTTATAAGTAACATTTGAAACATCTGAATTATAAACATCTATTTTATGTTCAACATAATTAATAATACTAAAATGTAAATATAAAGATTTAACATCTTTACTATCAATTAAATTATATATAATTCTATAGTTTCCTACTTCATTTAAAAAATCATCAACTTCTATATATGTATTAGATCTATCTTGTATTTCTAATTTATATTCAACTAAATCACTAGGAACATACACATCATTAATATAGAAATTATAATCTAGTAAATTAATCTTTGTATTATTATAGAATACAGGCTCTAATTCACTTAAATCCATACCATTTTTATCATATACATCAATTCTTGCAATACCATCTGGATATTTATCAGAATATTTAGGATATATAGTTGCATTATGTGTTGGTATATATTTGAAATTTATATCCTTTGATAATAAAATATCCTCTTTACCAATCTCATACCATCCCAAGAAATTATATTTAGTTTTACCATCTGATATTTCAGTATTATTAAATTCTAAATATATTGGATCTACTGTTTCAATTGAAGCTTCTTTAGTTAATAAATCAAAATTAACTCTAACATTATCTTCATATGTTCTAGATTTTATTCTCGTTACATATGAATTTGTTTCGCTATAAATAGGCTTAATTAATGTTGTATTTTGTATATTTAAACTGATTGAATCAGTATCTAATTTATTAACTGTTCCATTACATTCATATCCAGATATTAAATAATTATCTTTATTAATTAATGATATTTTTGCATCAAAGGAACCTTTAAAATCATATTTGTATAAGGTTTCATCATCTAAATTAAATGTAGATGATACACATACTAATCTATTTGTCTTTTTATTATGATTATAAATTAATTTATCAATAACGTCAGATAAAAAAACATAATCAACTTCATAATTTGTAATGAACATATCATTAGATTTATTATATTTATAATCTTCAGGACTATCATAAACTTCATTATAGTCATATGATATTTTTTCATTACGTATTGATAATGATAATTGATGTAGAGGCTCTAATTCTATTAGACCATAATTATATAATACTTTAGCATTTCCTTCTATTAATTTATAATCTAAATTTATATACTGATCCTTTTTTTCGTATTTTAATCCAAATACTGATTTATTTAAACAAGTAATACAATTTGGAGTATAAATTTTAAAATAATCTGTACCTAAATCTTTTTGTATTTCAGATACTATATAACCTTCATTTAAAACTATTTTTGTTTCACTAGAATTATTTTTATTAGTATTAATTATTATATTTGTATTAAAATCAACATATAAATATTTATCACTATCAAATTTAATTGTTAAATACGATTCTTCATTAGTTATTATATTGTCATTATTTTTTATTTTTGTATTATTATCTACAGTGATTTCCTCATCATCTCTAATTAGCTTTATATTCCCACTATAATTAATTACTTCAATGTTTCTTTCATGTTTTACATTATTTTTTAAACTTAATATAATTACAATAGATATACCAATAATTATACATGTACTAAGTATCACAAAGATGATATTAAGTTTTCTTTTGTCCACAATTATCACCTGCATTTATCGTCAAAAGACGATTGTACTTCCATTTTACTAATATTATAAACAAAACCTATTGTAAATAAATCAACCGAAAGGATGATTTGACACAAAAAAAGCCTCCTAAGTATAATACTTAAGAGACTATAATAATTACTTAATTATTGTTTTACCACCCATATAAGGTTGTAGCGCCTTAGGGATATTAATTGAACCATCCTCATTATAATTATTTTCAAGTACAGCAATTAATCCACGTGGAGTAGCAAGTACAGTATTATTTAATGTATGAACTAAATATGTACCATTTTCATTCTTAGTTCTAATTCCTAAACGTCTAGCTTGTGCATCACCTAAAGTTGAACATGAACCAACTTCGAAATATTTCTTTTGACGTGGGCTCCAAGCTTCAACATCACATGATTTAACCTTAAGATCAGCTAAATCACCACTGCAGCATTCAAGTGTTCTTACAGGAACGTCAAGCGATCTAAAGAAATCAACTGTTAATTTCCACATTTTGTTATACCAAGTCATACTATCTTCAGGCTTACAAATAACAATCATTTCTTGTTTTTCAAATTGATGAACACGATAAATACCTCTTTCTTCAATACCATGAGCACCAACTTCTTTTCTAAAGCATGGTGAATATGATGTTAATGTAATAGGTAATTCATTTTCTTTAATGATTTGTCCTTTAAATCTACCAATCATTGAATGTTCTGATGTACCAATTAAATAAAGATCTTCACCTTCAATTTTATACATCATATTTTCCATTTCAGCAAACGACATAACTCCATTTACAACATCTGAATGAATCATAAATGGTGGAATACAATACGTAAATCCATTATCAATCATATAATCTCTAGCATATGATAGCATCGCTGAATGTAATCTTGCTATATCACCAATTAAATAATAGAAGCCATTACCAGAAGTTCTACCTGATGCTTCCTTATCTAATCCATTGAATTTTGCAATAATATCTGCATGATAAGGTATTTCATAATTTGGAACCTTTGGTTCACCAAATCTTTCATTTTCAACATTTTCAGAATCATCTTTTCCAATTGGAACACTCTTATCTAAAATGTTAGGAATTACAAGCATTCTTTTATTTAATTCTTCTTTATAATTTTCAAGAAGAGGTTCAATTTCAGCAATTCTTGCATTATTTTTATTAACAATTTCCTTTATTTTATTTGCTTCTTCAATCTTCTTTTCTCTCATTAAAAGACCAATTTGTCTTGATAAATCATTTCTTTGAGCTCTTAATCCTTCAGCCTCTTGAATTAAATTTCTAATTTTTAAATCAAGATCAACTGCTTCATCAACAAGATGTAATTTATCATCTTGATATTTTTTCTTTATATTTTCTTTTACTAAATCAACATTTTCTCTAACAAATTTTATATCTAGCATATAAAACACCTCTTACTAACAAGAAATATTATACCATAATATTTACTATTTTCAATAAAATTAAAAGAGCTTAGAATAACTAAGCTCTAACATTAATTACTTATAATCTTTTCTGTTGAAAAGAAATATGGCACCAAATACATTAGCAATTGTTACTAATACTGGTATTACGAATAGACCCACAAAATTTATTTTTTCATAATAAATATCTTTTCCTTCTGCAGTTCCTACTTCTTTAATTGCATATATCGGATTTATTTTTGAAAGATATTCAAACATATTAGATACTGCATCACTTTTAAACGTACGTGATAAACCATCAGTAATTCCACCTACAATAACAAGACCATAAATGATACCAATAAAAATTAAAATTGGAACTACTCTACCATTTATTGTTAAAGATAACAATACACAAAGTGTAATTATCATAATATAGCCAATGATAATAAACAATAATGTATCTAAACAATATGAAACATTAAAGTGTACTAAATTAGGATTATATACAAATATACAACATATAAATACCAATAAGAAAGATGTAATTAATAAAGAAAATACATACAATAAGGCCACTAATAAATATGAAATATATATTTCTAATCTAGTATAACCTGCAACCATTTTATTTCTAATAGTACCATCTCTTAAGTCAGTTGTAATAAATGAAATTAAGAAAATTCCATATAATACACCACCAGGTATACCTGTAAGTGGTTGACTCATTAATGTCAACTCAATTGCAGACTGTTCACTTCTGTTTCCATCAATAATACCAAAAATAAAATAAACAGAACCATTTAATAGTGCTAGAGATAAACAAACGATAACAGATACAATAAATAATTTTGACTTAACTAATCTTAAAAACTCAACTTTAAATAGATTTAACATAGCTTACCTCCTAATAAGACTAAGATAATATTTTTCAATATCACTTTTAACTTCTTCAAATTTAAGAATGTCAATACCATTTAAAATTAAGGCTTTAAATACATCCTTCATTTCAAATTGACCATTAATTCTTAGTCCTTTTTCTAGTTTAGTTACGTCACAAATATCTTTAATTAATTCATATCCCTTATCAATATCACTAACCTTTAAGAAGCTTTCATGCTTACATACTCGGTCTAATTCTTCTTTTGTTATCTCTTTAACCATTTGACCATGAGATATAATACCATAAGATGTAGCTACAAGACCAAGCTCAGTTAAAATATGAGATGAAATTAAGAAAGTAATACCTCTTTCTTGATTTAATTTCAAAATTAAATTACGCATAGCGACTACACCTTCAGGATCAAGTCCATTCATAGGTTCATCAAGAATGATAAATTTAGGTTCTTTAAGTAATGCCATTGCGATACCTAATCTTTGACGCATACCTAAAGAAAAGTTTTGAACCTTTTTATTATCATTATAAATATCATATAAACCAACTAATTCTAACACTTCTTTAATCTTTTCAGCATTATTATTACCAACAATAATACCTTGTAATAACATATTATTCTTAAGTGTCATATTAGAATAAATTGATGGTGTTTCAACTATAGCACCTAAGTTTTTTCTAGCTTTAGCTATATTTTTATCTGTTGATTTAACACCAAATAATTCATATTCACCATCATTTGGGAATATTAAACCTGTAATAACTCTTATAATTGTAGTTTTGCCACTACCATTTTCACCAACAAAGCCATAGATTTCATGAGCTCTAACATTCATTGATAGTCCATTTAATGCTTTTTGTTTACCATAAGTTTTATATATGTTATTACATCTAAAAACATATTCATTATTTTCCATAACTTTCCCCTTCCTAACATAAAATAATACAATTATATTTTATATTAAAGTAAAAATAAATACATTATAAAATTCTTAAATATTCCTTAAATTACTTTTCCCAAGGGAAAACATAATTTAATTTTAGGGCATCTCTAACAGCAGACATTTCCTTTTGAACTGGCTCTGATACAGGTACTCCCTTATTCTTTCTATCTTGCCATACTAAATATTCCTTTTCACCTGCAGAATAAATTCTTTCATGACCAGGTTGTTTTCTTGAAGCTCTTATTTTTCTTATGATATCTCCACTTTTCTTTCTACATAAAGTTTCGCCTAAGAAATGATTAGTATCAATTGCAATAAAGAAATGACCTAAATGATAAGGAACCTTATTACCATTTTCATCTTTACCATTTAGTGATTTACCATAATTACCATCTTGAAGAGATGCACTTAATAATTCAACAGCAAGTGCATATCCAAAGCCCTTATAACCACCTAAAGCTTCGCCAATTCCACCTAAAGTTGTAAGTGCAGCTTCGCCATTTCTAATTTTCTTTAATGCCTCTCCTGCATCACCTGTAACTTCTTTACCATCTAAACCAATTACAGTACCAGGATGAACATCCTCGCAAATTCTTTCGTAATATTCAATCTTACCATTTTGAGTAATACTTGATGCACAATCAATAACAAAATCAAAAGGCTCATCAGTTGGAATACCTATTGTTAATGGGTTTGTACCAAACATACCCTCAACACCAAATGTTGGCGCAACACTAGGACGAGCATTAGTACCTGTAATACCAATACAGCCTTCTTTTGTTGCCATTGTTGCATAATATCCTGCTATACCATAATGGCATGAATTTCTTACAACAACCATACCCATACCATATTTTTTAGCCTTTTCAATTGCTAATTTCATTGATTTATAACCAATAACCTGGCCCATACCATCATGACCATCAACAACTGCAGTACATTCTGTATCCTTTATAATTTCATAGTTAGTAACTGGATTTTGAATACCATCTACAATTCTATCAATATAAATTGGCTTAAATCTATTACAGCCATGTGATTCTATGCCTCTTTTATCTGATTCTAATAAAATATCAGTACAAATCTTACTATCTTCTCTTGGAACTCCGTATCCTACAAAAGCATCTTCTATAAATTTATAAGCAGTTTCCCAATCTAAATATACCTTACCCATATTATTTCCTTTCAGTTAAAGCCCATTAAAAAAATAATGGGCAATTTAATTAATTATAGAATTTTTCTAATTCTTTTCTAATTTCTAATATAAATTCTTTAGAATTAACTGATTTAACCTTAACACCTTCGTTAACTAAACCAACTAAATCCTTAGTCATAACACCATTTAATAATGTTTTAATACAGCTAGCCTCTAAATTATCTGCAAATTGCTTCAATAAAGGTAAATTATCTAATTCTGCTCTCTTTCTTAAAGCACCACTCCATGCATAAATTGTAGCCATTGGGTTAGTTGATGTTTCTTCACCCTTTAAATATTTATAATAATGGCGTGTAACAGTACCATGTGCTGCCTCAAATTCATAATTGCCATCTGGTGAAACTAATACACTTGTCATCATAGCTAATGAACCAAAAGCTGTTGAAACCATATCTGACATAACATCACCATCGTAATTTTTAAGTGCCCAGATAAAGCCACCTTCACTTCTAATTACACGTGCTACTGCATCATCAATTAATGTATAGAAATATGTAATACCTAATTCTTCAAATTTTTCCTTATAGCATTTTTCGTATATTTCTTGGAACTTTAATTTAAATGTTTGATCATATTTCTTTGAAATAGTATCTTTTGTTGAAAACCATAAATCTTGTTTAGTATCAATTGCATATTTGAAACAAGAATGTGCAAATGATTCAATAGATGAATCCTTATTATATAAGCCTTGTAAAACACCAGCACATTCAAAATCATAAATTGTTTGTCTTTGAATTTCGCCATCATTTGATGTGTATAATAATTCAGCCTTACCTGGCTTTTCAATTCTAAATTCTGTATCCTTATATACATCACCATAAGCATGACGTGCAATTGTAATTGGCTTTTTCCAATTCTTTACAACAGGCTTAATAGTATCAATAATAATTGGAGCTCTAAATACAGTACCGTCTAAAATAGCTCTTATAGTACCATTAGGGCTTTTCCACATCTCAGATAAATTATATTCTTCAACTCTTTGCTTATTAGGAGTAATAGTTGCACACTTAACTGCTACACCATATTTTTTTGTTGCATTAGCTGAATCAATAGTAATTTGATCCTTTGTTCTTTCTCTTTCCTTTAAACCTAAATCATAATACTCTGTTTTTAAATCAACAAATGGAATTAATAACTCATCCTTTATCATTTTCCAAAGGATTCTTGTCATTTCATCTCCATCCATCTCCACAAGTGGAGTTTTCATTTTAATTTTTTCCATAATTTCAATACCTCCGAAATCATTAAAATTATATATTTATTTTCAAAAATAATCAACCTTATGGATGATTTAATAATTTGATTATTATGTTTTAATAATTATATAATAGGAAAGGATGATAAAATTGAAAAAGAAAAAAATATTAATACCACTATTAATAGCGAGCTGTAGTTTAGCACTTCTATCATGTGGTGGTTCAAGCAAAAGCAAGAACAAAAATAACGAATCTATAGAATCATCACAAAATGAAGCAAGCAATAATCCAGATTCAAAAACACATAAAGTCAATTTCATTGTTGATGGTGTAATTGTTGGTAGTGTTGACTACCAAGAAGGTCAACAATCTATATTGCCATTCCAAGTACCTGAAAAAGCAGGTTATGTTGGTGTATGGGATGATTTTGAATTATCTGACAAGGATATCTATGTAACTGCTAGATATTTCAAAAATAATGTTAGATATAAAGTTGAATATTATCTAGAAAATGTATCAGATAGTAATTTTACATTACAAGAAAATGAGACACAAGAATTTGAAATCACATCAGGTAGTGAAGTAACTCCTAGAATAAAAACATTTGATCATTTTACTTGTGAAAATGCTGATTTATCAGCTACAGTAAAAGAGGATGGCTCTACTGTTTTAAAATTATATTATGTTAGAGATACTTATACTGTTAATTTCATAACTAATAATAGTATGCAAGTAGAATCTAAAACTGTTAAATATGGTACTATATTACAAGAACCTAATTTAACAAAGCCTGGTTATACATTAAAAGGATATAAATTAAATAATAAGGACTTTGATTTTAATACGCCTATAGTAGAAAACTCTACTATTGAAGCTATATTTAGTGCTAATGATATAGGATATAAAGTTGAATATTATAAAGAAAACTTAGATAATGATGATTATACATTAGAAAAAGAATTAATCTTAAATTCAAAAGCAGATACAGAAGTTTCTGCTGAATTATTAGAATATGAAGGCTTTGATTTTAATGAGTTAAAAAGTAATATCAAAGAAGAGATTAATCCAGATGGTTCTACTATATTAAAAGTTTATTATAGTAGAAAGAGATTTAATGTTAATTATGTTACTAATACAAGTGATGTAATACAGCCTGAAACTGTTAAATATGGTGCTAAATTAGAAGCTAAAACTTTAACTAAACAAGGTTATGATTTTAAAGGATTTACATTTGATGATGAAAATCTATTTGATTTTAATAATCCAGTATATTCCGATTTAACATTAACTGCTTCTTTTGAAGCTAAAAATGTATACTATTATATTAATTATTATCAACAAAATCTAGATAATGATGATTATTCTTTAGTAACTGAAGATAAATACATTGGATATGGTAAAACAGGAACAAAGATTGTTATTGATAAGCTATATCAAGGATTCACTTTAGATGAAACTATAAGTGATTTAGAAGGTATAGTTAAACCAGATGGTTCTACTACTTTAAATGTTTATTATAATAGAAAACAATTTGAAGTTAATTTCATTACTAATAATGGTACTGAACTAGAATCATTAGTTGTTAAATATGGTGCTAAAATTCAAGAACCACAATTAACAAAGGATGGTTATACATATAGTTGTTTCAAATCAAATAATGTTGATTTCAACTTTAACAATCCAGTCACAACAAATCTAACTTTAGAAGCTTACTTTATTCCAAATGATAGTACAAAATATACAGTTGAATATTATTTAGAAAACATTTATGATGATGGCTATACATATGACGCTTCAAGCACATACTATGGTCAAACTGATTCAATAGTTAATGTTAATCCTGATAGTCATCATTACAATGACGTATTTGGTTTTGAAGTATCAAATCCAAACCAAACAGCTACTATAGCTGGTGATGGTTCTACTGTAATTAAGATTTATTATAAGAGAGTTAAATACCAAATTAATTATTATTTAGATGATGAAGTATATCTATCAAAAGAAATTAAATATCATACATTTGTTAGAGATATTGTATTAGACACAGAAAAAAATGGTTACACACTTAGACAACAATCTAATAGATATGGTAATATAACTAAAGATTTAAATGATGCATATTGGGTACAACAAGATGATGATATTATTCTTATTTTTACGCCTAAAGAAGTCAAATGCCAAGTTGAATACTATTTAGAAGATTTAGATGGTAGTGGATATACAAAGAGTTTAGATTATTCATATGAAGGTCTATATTACTGCGACGATGAAATTATAACAAGTGATTATGCAGTAGATATAGAAGGCTTTACTTTCTATGAAGAAATGTCAACTGGTAAGACAACTGCTATGTGGGATGATTCTACTGTATTGAAATTATATTATAAGAGAAAATATTATACAGTTAATTTTGTTACTAATATTGATGGCGTTACTTTAGATTCATTAGAATGTAAATATGGTACAAAGCTTGATAAACCTCAATTATCAAAAACTGGTTATTCTTTAGTTAAATATAGTGATCAATTAAATTACGATTTTGATTTTGATAAAAATATAGTAAATAAAGATTTAACATTAACTGCCGAATGGAGTGCAAATAAAGTTAAATATAAAGTTGAATATTATTTACAATCTATAACAAGTGATGAATATGAATTAGATACTGAAAATTCATATGAAGATACATATTATTCAGATTATGAAATAACAATTCCAGCTAATAATATTACAGGCTTTACATATAAGAGTCAACAATCAAATACACATGGCTATATTAATCCAGATGGAACATCTGTATATAAGCTATATTACGATAGAAAAGAATATACTGTTAGATTTGGTGGATATGCATCCGAAATAGAATCATATGATGTTAGATATGGTTCATTAATTGAAGAACCAAAAGTAACTAGAGTTGGTTATACATTATCACATTGGACAAATCAATATAATCAAGTATTCAATTTTAATTCTTCTACTATTACTTCTGATACATCTTTAACTCCATTCTTTGTGGCTAATACTGACACTAGTTTCATTTTAAAAACATATCTTCAACATATTGATGATGATGAATATGATGTTAGTGAAGTAGGATTAACTGCTACTACCGATGAATACTTCTCATCAACTGGACTTTTACCTGAATATACAGGCTTTTATGTTCAAGGTTATAATGATGATAGGATATCAGGTGATGGTTCTACAATAATTGAAGTATATTATTATAGATATACTTATGATTTTAGAATAGAATATAATTCAAGTTTAGCAGATTTGGGAGAAGGATATACAGGTTATAATGTTAGATATGGTAAAACAATTAATATTAATATAGTAGATAAGCAATCAATAGCTTATACTTATATGGGATATAATATTGATGAAGAACATTATAGTGAAAGAAATATTTCACTAACAGTAGATAAAAATTATTATATTGAAATTGAGTATGAATTAAAGGATGAATTAAATGATTTTAACTTCTATGTTGATGAAGATAATAGATTATTTATTCAAGGATTAAGTGAAGAACATAGATTTGAAGATACAATTTATATTCCAGATTATGCATATGGTATTAGTGATTATGCATTTAATGGTTATGATGGCATAAAACGTATTATTTTCGGAAATAACCTTGAATATGTTGGTGTACAATCATTCAATAGTTCATATTTTGATGAAATAGTATTTAATTCAAAATTAAAAACTATTGACAATGACGCATTTGGTGGTTGTGAATGCATTACTTCATTTACTGTACCATCTACTTTAGAGTCTATTGGTAATTATGCATTCTATAATACAAATATTAATACTCTTAATTATGACGATAATCCTACTTTAAAATATATTGGAGAATATGCATTCTATGATACAAACATTGAATCATTATATATTCCAAATTCAGTAATTAAAATTGATAATTATGCATTTCAAAATTGTCCAATTACTAATATCAGTTTTGAAGAAAATTCAAATCTTGAAACTATTGGTAAATATGCTTTCTATAAAAAGAAGGACGATAATGGACTTGTATTTGAAGCATTTGAATTAGAACTTCCTAATTCTTTAACTACTATTGATAACTATGCATTTGCAAATTTAAATATTGATTCAGTTATTATTTCTAATTCAATAACTTCTATTGGTTATTATGCTTTCTATAACTGTCCAATTGAAAATATTAGTTTTGAAAGTGGTTCAAGTCTTGAATCTATTGGTGATTATGCATTTAGTATAAGTAATAATGAAAATAGAACTCACTCATATGATTTAATTATTCCTAATTCTGTAACTTCCATTGGTAGTTATGCTTTCTATAATACAAATATTAGTTCTGTTTCTTTTGAATATGGTACTACTATAGAAACTATTTCATCATATTCTTTTGCAAATTCATTAGTTGAATCTGTTACTATTCCACGTTCAGTTACAACAGTTGATAATTGTGCATTTAACAATTGTCCACTAAAAAACATTAGCTTTGAACAAAACTCTAATCTTGAATATATTGGTACTTGTGCATTTAATGCGTTATTAAATACCGACATATCTAACTTAAATAGATTAGTTATTCCAAGAAGTGTTAAAACTATTGGTGATTTTGCATTTAGAAATTATTTATTCGATGAATTAGTATTTGAAAGTGATTCTAACCTTGAAACTATTGGTAATTATGCAATTGATCTTGAAAATGAAATTAATGATTATCTAATTAGTGATATTATATTACCAAATAAATTAACAAATATTGGTAGTGGTGTTTTCAAATATAGATTTATAAAATCCGTTTCATTTGATAAAGAATCAACAATAGATTCTATTCCAGAATATGCATTCTATGAAGTAAAAATTAATGATACATTTATAGTTCCTGAAACAGTTACTAAAATTTGTGATTGGGCATTCTATGGTGCAAGATTAAAAAACGGTATTACATTACCTGATAGTCTAGAATCTATTGGTGATAATGCATTTAATGGTACATATTTATATTGTGATATTGCAATTCCAAAGAATGTCACATTTATTGGTGATGATGCATTCTATTATGCTAAACTAAATAGTTTAACATTTGCAGAAGATTCTATAATCACTAAGATTGGTAATAGGGCATTTAGAGATGCAAGTATTAGTAAATTAATTCTACCTAATTCTTTAATTGAAATTGGTGAGGAAGCATTCTATCAAAATAATATTAAAACATTAGTATTACCTGATAATTTAGAAATCATTGGTAATAAAGCATTTGGATATAGTAATATATCTTCAATTGTTATTAATAAATCATTATATGAAATTGGTGATAGTGCATTCTATGGTAATACAATATCATATATCTTTATGCATACAGATATATTTACAATAGATGAAGATAATCTTAATAAGTATGGAAATTTATTTGATGATTTTCCAAATGTTTTTGATAAAGATTATTGTAAAAACTTACAAGTAGATGTTGATAAAAATATGATTTTCTATGTAGATAATGATGATATTACATTGGTAAAATATTTTGGTAATGATAAAGAAGTTACAATTCCATTATTTGTCGATACAATTGCAGAAAATGCATTCTATGATAATAAATACATTGAAACTCTTATAATTTTAGATAATACTTCTACTATTATACAAAATGCTTTCTCTAATTGTACTAATTTAAAATTTGTAGCATTAGGAAAAAAAGTATCTGATATCGGTTATTCTGCATTCGAAGGAACAAATATAAGAGCTATTGAAAATAATTCAGCATTAGAATTAGAAATTGGCAGTTCTGATAATGGCCAAATTGCTAAAAATGCAATTGAATTTGTAAATGATATAACATTATGTGAATATATCATTGAAGATTATTATGATTTATATACAAATGGTAATGATGTTTATATCCTAAATGCGAATTGTTATAGTGCAGAAGAATTTGTAATTCCAAGTGAAGTCACAATTATAGGTAATGGTGCATTCTCTAGTGCAAATTATGATAAAATAATTATTCCAAATACTATAAGAATAATAAAGACACATGCTTTTGAAAGCTATAAAGGTGAAATTGAATTTGAAGAGAATTCAACATTAGAATTTATTGAAGAATCTGCGTTTGGTTATGCAAATATGGATTCAATATATATTCCAGGTTCAGTTATGGAAATAACTGATGGCGTATTTGCTTATTCAATTTTTAATAGAGTGGAACTTGGTGAAGGTATCACAAAGATTTGTGAAGACGCATTCAGCAAATCAAAGTGTGGTGAACTTATATTACCAGAATCATTACAATTAATTGAAAATCAAACAAATGAAGATATTTACATTTATGAAATATATAATAAGTCTTCATTAGAAATTTTTAAATTTGATGATGTTAATAATGGTGGAATAGCTAAAAATACAGTACATGTATATACTGAAGAAGGTAATTCAAAAATATACATCGATGGTGATTATTTATTACTTGATGATGGATTTGATATTTATGCGCTAGCATATTATGGTGATAATACAGTTATTACTACACCAGAAAATGCAACAATATTATCTCAAAATCTATATACAAATAAAGTATATGATGAAATTACAATTAGATCATGTGTAAGATTAGTAAATAACAATCTAGAATGTGTAATTTCAGTAATATTTGAGGAAGACAGTGTTGTTGAAGACTTCCCAGCATATTATCCAAGTTATTATCTTGAAAAGATTGTAATGCCAGATAACTTAACTGTATTAAATAATTGGTGGAATCCATATAATCTAGTCAAAGTTATATTTAGAGAAAGTTCTAATATAACTGAAATAAGTGCTAGTGCATTAGGTGCGGCAGCTTATAGTGAAGATTTAATTGTAACACTTCCTACAACAATCCAAAAAATTGGTTATAATGCAATTTATAGCCAATATTATGATGCATATATCTTCTACTATGGCACTGAAACTGAATGGGCATCAGTTGATTATGAAGAAAATCAATATTATGAAATACATATTTACTTCTATTCAGAAGAAGAAAATCTTGATGGTAAGCATTGGCATCTAGATGAAGATGGTAATCCAGTTATTTGGGAAACTGAATAAAAAACAATTAAGAGATGATTAATTCATCTCTTTTTTGCATTAAAAAATCTCTACTTTTTATGGTAGAGATTTCTATTTTATTCAGATAAAACTTCATTAATAAAATCAATATCAAGGCTTAATGCCTTTGAAATGGTATTATTATCAAAGCCATTTTTATTCATAGTCTTAATCATTTCTTTAATGCTTTCAAGTTTTCCAATTGATTTTCCTTCTTCAACACCTTGCACAATGCCTTGTTGAATACCTTGCTTCATACCTTGTTGGATACCTTGTTGGATGCCTTGTTGGATGCCTTGTTCTAAGCCTTTCTTAAGACCACGTTCAACAGCCATATCTTCCATTTCTTTTAAGATAGCTCTATTGTATATTTCACAATCCTCATCATATCTTCTTTGAAGCTCATCTATTTCTTCTTGAGTATATTTCATGATTTTTTCTGCCACCTTTCTCACTAGAGTATTAGTACTACTAATATACTTATTGACGTCTTTAGCTACTATTACACCGGTTAATTCTATTAATATTTTATCATATTCATTTGCAGACTTCAAATTCATCTTTTGTAACTCATCTATATATATTTCATATATTTCTATATCGTCATATATGGTTTTATCGTATAAATCCTGATATACTATTTTCTTTATTGGTGAGCCAGTAAAACCATTTGATGATTTTATAAAAAATATTTCTCTAACATATAATCTACTCGAATCGATATATTTATCTCCTTCTTTAAATAAATCTAAATACAATTGAGAAGCATAATGAAATTTTCTTTTCTTAAATGTATTATAATCAGGTCGAATTTTTTGAGCTTCAAAATCTATATGAAAATATTTATTTTCATTTTCTCCTTTTGCTTTAACATCATACCTCACACCCTTATATCCAAGCATTTCTTTGGATTCTAAGGGAGAATATTCAACATCTTCTACATTTAAATTAATGTTACATATTTGGTTAATATATTCAACTAATATAGATTTATCGCTAAAGATTTCTTTGAATACACAATCTGATATTCCAGATATATCACGTACCATTTTTTCACCTCCTTTTGGATTACATCCTCCATAATAAATAAGAGTCAAAAAAGATGAAAAAATGACAAAAAAAGTGCAATTTTAAATTAATTTTAAAATTACACTTTATAATCCTAAATGTGCAGTTACCAATTCGAATATACCATCAAACAATATATGATAAGTATAATCTATATTATCTTCACTTAATTCAATATCGCCTTTTGCCATTCTTTGAGCTACAGCTAAAGTTGAGTCAATTGCTAAAGTCCAGAATAAATTAAATGGAATTTGATTTAATAATAATTCATTATCATCAGCAAGTCTTCTAACGAAATCCCATATCTTCTCCTTATTGGAATTTTGACGACGAATTACATCAGGTGTATATAATTTATTATCAGTTCTAAACATTGAATAATAATGAGCATATGAATAATTTTTAGCAAAGAATTCCAAATACATTCTCCACATATTATATAATGTTTGAGCAAATTCATTAAAATCATCTATACCTGTAATATCATAATTAGATGATATTTTTTTAGTGATTTTGTTATCTAAATATAAGAAAGTCTCAATTAATAATGTATCCTTTGTCTTATATATTTTATATATATTAGACTCACTCGTACCTGCAACCTTAGAGACATTAACAGTACTAAGCTTACCTATTAGACTATTTTTACATTCCTTAATAACGGCTTCCATTATTTTTGTTTTAGTATCCATCATTGTCTCCTTTCTACAAAAAAGTGAGTGATTTTGTGAGTAAATACTCACCACATATATTATATTAATAATATACTTTTATGTCAAGGTTATTTTATATTTATAAAATATTTATAAAAATGCAAATCTATAAATTTTTTTTATAGAAAAAAGTCTTAAAGACTAATTCTTTAAGACTCTAAATCACTAATTTCTAAATTTCTATAATATAACTCTGTAGCTAATTTATGGCATAAATTAATTAATATATCCATATCAAGATTTTGCCATATACGTCCTCTTGTATTTTCACATATATCAGCTCTTAAAAAACCAAATGATTTTTCATGTGAATATAACTCAATCCAAAATACTGAATAAATGCCTTGTTTTAATAATTCTTGTGCTACTCCATTAACATTTTCATCAAATGAATTTTTATAAAATATTCTTGTATGAGTATTTATGCCAATTCTCATTGTTTTATCATTAAGTTGAATGAAGTTTCTTTTTTTACATAATGGATGATAATAATTACAATATAGACCATAATCATTAGATAAACATAAATGATCTATCATAAAATAATTACCTATATAATTTAATGAATCATTTAAACCAGATCTAATATCCTCTTGAGATAATTTATTATGAATTAATGTATAAATGTATGATGAGCTAATTATTTTATCTCTTTGAGTCTTTAAATTAATTCCATCATGTTTTTCCTTAATATAGATGATAAAACAGTTTCTTCCCTTCATTTTACCTCTATATAAGGCTTTATCTGCTAATTCAAATAAGCCATCAATTGATGTTGAATCATTAGGGAATCTAGATGAACCCATAGTAACTGTCATACCTAATTCATTTAATTTCTTATCATCTAACTCTGATGAGCATTTTAGCATAGAATGCCATAATTCCCAAATATCATCATAATCTTCTTTGTATGGTGCAACTATTATAAACTCATCTCCACCATATCTACCAACATAACCCTCATCACCTAATATTTCTTTTATTCTATTAGCAACCGCAACTAAAGCTCTATCGCCAACTAAATGACCATATCCATCATTAATATATTTAAAATTATCAATATCAAGTATACAAACATCAAAAGGAATGTTTTTTTGAATTAAATACTCAATATACCCTAATATAACATCACGTCTAAAAACCTTAGTTAATTCATCTATATTTTCTAATTTATCATTGAAATATTTATCCATAGGGTCACCATACTTTCTTAGTTATTTTTTACTTTTTGATCCAGATGTGGTCTTTTTAGCTTTTGATTCTGTTATCTTTTTTGTTTTACTACTGTTTTTAGTCGCATTAGATTTTGTTTCATTCTTTTTTGTAGTAGTCTTCGATACTTTGTTAGTTGTTGATTTAGTCTTAGTGCTTGCTGTTTTTTTAGTAGTTTTTGTTTTTACAGGTTCTTCTTTTTTTGTTTCTTTTTTCTTGGTTTCTTTTTCAGTATTCTTATTTTCTAAAGCAGTTTCTCTATGTCTTAATGCTAAATCATCTTGAAGTAAAATAATCATTTTTTCTTGATTTAATGGCTTTGAATAATAATATCCTTGATATATATAACAACCAAGTGATGCTAGCTTATCAGCTATTTCCTTTGTTTCTACGTATTCAGCAATGACAACAAATCCTAAATCATTACCTAATTTAACTATAGATAATACAATATCCTGACTTCTTTCATTAGATAAATCCCTTACTAAACTTCCATCAAGCTTAACATAATCAAATTTATTACTTTGTAAATATGTAATAGATGTTTTGCCCATAGAAAAATCATCTAAATATATTTTTATATCATGAGCTCTTATATCATCAAATATTTTAGAAATATTAACATCTGATGGTAAGCTTGATTCTTCTGTTATTTCAATACCAACAGATGAAGCAGGTATCTTTTCTAAATCTATAGATTCATAGAACCATCTCATAAATGCTCTATCAGCAATTAAGCTATATTGTAGATTAATTGAAGCTCTAACATTAATATTAACATCAGTAAAGCTATTTAAATCATGTAATACTCTTTTAACAATTGCTTTAGATAATAAAACAAATAAATCCTTTTCAATTGCGATATTAATAACAAGAGGTGGATATAGATATTTATCATTATATTTAAATCTTAATAATGATTCTAATGAATAGATTTTACCATCCTTATATAATGGTTGATAATACATTTCTATATCACCATTATTTGAATCTAATTCAATTTTAGCGGCAACATCCTCAGCTATTCTTGATAATCTAGGATCTAAATCAAAAATATGAGTTCTTTCTCCTCTTTTTTCGCATTCCTTAACATATTCTGTAAGCATATTAACATTTCTATCCTTAGCTCTAACAGAAACTAAATTATCTAATTTTACAAATGGTATATATATTAAAACACCAACTGATAAATTGATTAATTGTAGAACTGATCCCCAAACACTTCCTGTCGCCTTATAACCACTAAATAAAATAGGTGTCGTCCAGAAAACCTTATGCTTAACCATAGGAATCATACCTGTTTTCATAAATATATATGCAATAGAAAATGACACAAATGGAGCTAATATAAATGGAATTAAATAAATAGGATTTAAAACAATAGGAATACCAAATACAGTAATTTCATTTATATTAAATGCCATAGGCCCAAGTGACATATATGTTATTTTTTTATTCTTTTGTTTCTTTGAAATAATCAATGTCGCAATAGCAAATGATAATAAAGTACCACATCCACCCATTAATACAAATGTATCTAGGAATGCTTTAGAAATAATTTTATCATTTGATAACTCAAATACAGTAATTTTAGCATCTTCAAGTGTATTACCACCATGAATACCAAAGAACCATAATATAGATTCAAATGATGTTAATAAAGCACCACTACCATAAGAATTACCTAAATGCTTGAATGGACGAGCAATTAAATCTAATACAATATCATTAAAATTATCAATTGATGGCATTCTATCAAAAATAATCGCAAAAAAGCCAAATACTATTATACATACTATCATTGGTAATAATGACCAAATACCAGTATCAAAAGTATGGTTTGGTACTTTCTTTCCTTTAGTTATTAACTTAAATATAAGTCTAAATAAATTAATAGCTAAAAGTGATGTAAGTAATGCTGGAAAGATATTTTTAACATCGAAATATTTTAATACCTTTACAGGATCATTTACAACTGAAGGACCTAAAAATATAAAATAAACAATAAATGAATTTAAAATATAAAATATTTTTAAAGTATTAGTTTTAACAAATAATTCAGAATACCTATATGTAATACCAAATACTACATATAGGGTTGCTAAACCATATGTTGCAAAATGAATAATACTAAAAATATCATAAACGAATGTTCCATCAATTTTATTTCTAACTATTGATATTGGAAAATTCATCATCATTAACGAGAAAGCTCCAATAATAAACACTGGAAGCATCATAATAAATGCTCTTTTTATTGCTTCTAAAAATTTAATTTTTTCAAGTTTAAGATCTATCTTATAAAAAAAATCAACTAAATGCTTCATAATTATTCTCCACGTTTTTTATTTTATCACTTTAGTAAAAATAAAAAAGACATAATATAAATATTATGTCATAATTATACTCTTTTTTTACAATTTAGTTCTATATAGCAAACATTTTCATCATCTTTTTTAATTAAATACTTAATATTATTCCCTATATTTTTATTATAAATATTTAATTTTTCATTTATTATAGATTCATGTAAATAATGAATTGTTACATTTTCAATAACATTATTCATAAAGAAATCATAATCTAAATTATTAATAATATATCTAACATAGCTTATATTATTACAATGCTTAGTAAAATCAACATCTATTAATCTAACATTTACTGATTCATTATATTTATAATCTAAAGTATCAACTTTAGCATAATTTAAATCAATATTATTTTCATATAATATAAAATCCGTAAATTGTATATCCTTTAATCTAGATATTCTTCTTGATTCTAAATTTATTATGCACATTTCATCTAAAGCATCGATTAAAACATTATTATTTTTATCATAAAAAATTGTTTCTAAATTAATTTTAGCTGAATTATTATTGATAATGCCTATTTCTACTCTAACATCATCATTCCAATATGGAAGCTTATTAATTTCTAATTTACATTTAGTAATAACCCAAGCTGAATTAAATTCATTTTTTAATACAATATTATCCTTTTTTAAGACACCTAAATATTCAGTTATCATTATCTCAATCAATTCAAAAATGTGATCTAATCTTATATATGCATTACTATCTAATTTAGATGAATCAACATGAAATATTTTATTAAATTTTTCCATTATAACACCACCAACATAGTAATTATAACAAAAAAACATCTTCAATTAAACAATCGAAGATGTTTTTAATTTCATTATTTAAGAATAGTGTAGAATGTACAAACTACATCATTGCCTCTATATGTTAATTGTTCTTCTCTATCTAACTTTTTCATTCCAACCTTTTCTAATAGGTTTGCGTATGTAGAATTAGATTTGAAGCAATATGTTGATATAGTTGAATAGCCTTTACTAAATAATTCATCGATTACAGCAGTTAATGCCTCAGTACCATAGCCAAGACCACGAGCTTCTGGCTTTAATGCCATTTCAATTTCGATTTTATCATCCTTAATTCTAGCATCATTTATAAATCCAATTAGTTTGCCATCTAAAAAAATTCCTCTAGCATAATGGATTTTAATCTTAGAATTAAGCTTTAATTGCTTAAATTGCTTCTTATATCCTTCATAGTCAAGGTCATAACAAATATAATTTTCCTTAACTGTAGGATTAGATAAAATTGAGATTACATCTTCTTCATCTGAATCCTTTAAGACATCTAACACTAATCTTTCTGTCCTTATCATTTCAATCAACCTCCATATTCAAATAAATCGTGTGACATCATTTATAGTATAGGATTTTTAATAATCTTTGTCAACCAAACTAAGAATGTAAATATATGAAAACGAAAAAAGACATTGTTATATAACAATATCTTTTAATGAATAATTATATTAACTTCTATAAGGTCTATCTAATTCAGGATTTCTTATTGTATTAAGCTTTTCAATATCTTCATTTTCAAGCTTAAAATCAATATCTAAATTAGCTTTAATTCTTTCTTCATGTGTTGATTTAGGTAAAGGTAATGTACCTCTTTCAATACAATATCTTAAACAAATCTTTGCGGGAGTTACATTATATTTATTAGCAACCTCATTTAAGATTTTATCTTCTAATAATTTACCTGTTGCAAGTGGAGAATATGCCATAATTAAAATATTATTCTTCTTACAATAATTATATGTTGTCTCTTGTGTATTACCTAAGAAAAATCTAATTTGATCAACATGAGGCATAAATCCTGTAGCTTTAACTAATGGATTAATATCATTCTCTCTAAAATTAGATACACCAATTGCTTTAATTAATCCTTGATTATATAAATCAATCATAGCTTCCCATGATTCAATATTTTCACTAACACAATCAGCTCCAACATTATCCCAAGGCCATGGTGCATGTATTAAATATAAATCTAAATAATCTAGTCCTAAATTATTTAAAGATGTTTTAAAGGCCTTTTTTGTAGCTTCATATCCTTTAATATTTGCAGGTAGCTTAGTAGTAATAAATAATTCTTCTCTTTTTACCTTAGAATCTTTAATTGCCTTACCAACTGATTCTTCATTTTCATATGCTAATGCTGTATCAATGTGTCTATAGCCTAATTTGATTGCAGTTAAAACAGAATTGTAAGCCTCATCTCCTGGCTTAACCTGCCAAGTACCAAAAGCAATCTTTGGAATTTTAACTCCGTTTGATAAAACATAAAATTCATCTCTAATCATTATTTATTCCTCACTTTCATCTTGATTATACATTATAAAAACTATATTTTCAGGAAAAATTTACACAAACAACAAAAATTAAACTATTTTTATGCTTGATTTTTATAATCTTTATTGTATAATTAAAGGGTATTGTTAAATAGGAATATAGCCAAGCGGTAAGGCAAGGGACTTTGACTCCCTCATGCGCTGGTTCAAATCCAGCTATTCCTGCCAGCCAAAAAGAAATGCGTTGATTAATTCAACGCTTTTTTTATTCTACTTTGAAAAGAAAACCAATTTAACATAAATGTTACACAAAAAATAGCGAAATAGACTTGTATATTAAATACAGCTTATTTCGCTTTTTCTTATTCATTTTTTTCTTTATATTCTTTTACCAATAAATCAACATCATTTAGAAATTTATCTAAATCACTCCATGAATCAAGTCTAGCACCTGATGCCTTTGCGTGGCCTCCACCATTATATTTCTCTGCTAAGATATTAATAACTGGTCCTCTAGATCTTAATCTAATTCTAATTTCCTGTGGGTATTCTATAAACATTGCCCATACAGGATATCCTTTTATTGTAGATATAGATGTAACTTGGTTTGCGGCATCTTCATCTGACACTTTATATTTTTCTATTGTTTCACGTTTCATAACAATATACGCAAAACCATTTTCTGTTGTCTTAAAGTTTTCTAAACAATAACCTCTTAATTTTAATGATTCTATGCTTTCAATTGATAAATTATTATCAATATAACCTAAATCTAAACCAAATTCTAATAATTTAGATGCTACATAAAAGGTATTTGATGTTACTGAATCGAATTTAAATCTTCCAGTATCAGTTAATATACCAACATATAATGCTAATGCTCCTTCTTTATTAAGCTTTAGCTCATCAAATTTTAAATAAAAGTCAGTTAATATTTCAGCACATGCTGGAGCTTTAGTATTAACAACTGAATAATCACAAAAATCATCTACATTAGGATGATGATCTATTTTAATTAAATAGTCACATTCTGTATATCTTTGATCAGATACCCTATCACTATTTGCAGTATCAACACAAATACCTAATGCATCCTTATAGCTTATATTTTGAATTTGTGGTCTTCCTATAAATGATACATATTCAGACACATCACCGCTAATATATACTTCTTTTTCTTTAAATGATGATTTTATTATATTATATAAACCATATTGACTACCTATACAATCACCATCTGGTCTAACATGACCAAATATAATAATTTTATTATATTTTTTAATTAATTCTAGTACCTTTTCCACTTCTATCACCTACCATAGCTTGGCCAAATTCTTTGTTTAGTTTTTATAGCATTTTCATATGTTTCATCATAAAACTTTTTATTAGTATTATCATATACCTTACCATCAACTAAATAAATATCTTCATTAAACCATTCTGTATCCTTTAATTTAGTCAAATTATTAGATGCAAATAAAGCATAATCATTACCATCTGATGATACAATTACATTTCCATTAAATGAAATGTTAGTATTATTTATTTTATCATATAAAGATGTTACATATACTCTATCTGTATATTTTGCAATTCTATCAATAAAATCCTGTGTAGGGAATATAGCATCATTATTAAAAGAATATTCAGTACTACCAGCGCAACAACAACATACACAGCATGATGGTGTTATTTTACTTAATAGGACATCATTTGATGATGTTTTAGAACCATGATGACCAGCCTTAAATAAATCAACATGAGGCAGTGTTTTTTCTTTAGTGCTTCCATCATAATATTCAGCAAGTTTAGTTTCGCCATCTTTTTCTAAATCACCTGTTAGCATAAAATGATGTGAATTATAATTAAACATTGTACAAACAGAATAATTATTAACATCCTTTGATTCATTAAAATAATAATAATTATATAAAATATCCATACTAATATTATTACCTAAATCAATAGTTGTATTATTGCTATCCCATAAATCCTTGGCTGTTTTATAATTAGTACCTCTTTCGATTAAATTCTCTCTTGCGGCTAAATATTTACCATATTCTATACCAGAACCAAAATCTTCTGATTTTTGGTCCTTATTAACAAATGTTACTGCCTTTTTATCAATTGTAACCTCGGCGTATGTAAAATCAATTAAATTTAATACATCATAATAATAGAAAACACCAGATTTAGATATTGATTCACCTTTATAATTTTTATATTTAGTTATTCCTTTTCCAGCAAATCCAGCAATATGATCTTGATGATTATGTGTTGCGATAACATATTCTAATATACCATCGTCACAATAATTAGAAATATATTCATTAATAACTACTGCAGATTCACTACGACTACCAGCATCAATTAATATATCATTATTACCTGCTTTAATATAAATTGAATCACCAGCTTTATCATTTCCTAATTCTAAAAAATGAATTTGGAAATCATCAAATTTCATATTTTCTAAACAACCATCTTCTCCAGTTATTACCTCATATGATTCTGATTCAATTACTTCTTCCTTATCCTTTTCATATATAAATAAATAATATATTACAAAAACTATAGCACCTACTACAATTAATACTAATAATGCCCAAATAGGTAGTTTAACAACTACCTTTTTATTATTCTTTCTTTTTCTCTTATTTGCCATAAAACTATTCCTACCATTCATTAATAGTTTATCATATTTATATTAAAATATAAAAAGAAAAAGACATCAAATAATGATATCTTAATTACATAACTGTTCTAATTATTAAATATGTTACATATATTGCATACATTGATAATAAAATAATACCATGCTTGCGGGTAAGCTTACCAAATAACGCAAATATAAATACTAATAATGTGGCAACACCTACAACAATTAAATCAACAACTACTTGACTACCTGTAGTTAATGGACTAATAGTACCTGAAATACCTAAAATTAAAACAATATTAAATATATTTGAACCTATTACATTACCTAAGGCCATTTCATTTTGGCCTTTTTTTGCTGCTACAACGCTAGTTACAAGCTCTGGAAGTGATGTACCTACTGCTACTACAGTTAAACCTACTAAAGACTTAACTAAATCTTCATCAAGCTTCATAGCACTTGCACCCTTATATGCTAATCCTTTAGCGCCAAAGACAACTAGAATACCACCTATAATTACACCTGCTGCACCTATAACAATAGATAAGAATATTTTAATACCTGACATATCCTTAATCTCATTATCTTCAACCTCTTGTTCTGGGTTACGTCTAGCATCAACAATTAATAAAATAACATATAATATTGCACAAATAACAAATATTATACCTTCAAATCTTCTAATCGCATAATCACCTGTTATGCTATGTAAACCAAATAATAATCCAAATAAAATTAATAAGCCTGTAACAAATAATAATACAGGGAAATCTCTTTTAATAACTGTCTTTCTAACAACAATAGGGAAAAACACACAAGAAAAGCCTAATACAATTAATGAATTACAAATATTAGATCCTAATACATTACCTATAGCTATTTCTGCATGTCCTCCATTTCTTAGACAAGAAATTGAATCAGATACACTTACTGCAAGCTCAGGACATGATGTACCAATAGATACTATTGTTAAACCAATAATAAGAGGTGGTATGTGACACTTCTTTGCAAGAGATGATGCACCATCAACGAAAATATCACAAAATTTAACTAAACAAAATACACCAACTACTAGCGCTAAAATAAATACAATAGGCTCTAACCAATTAGGCCAAGATGAAATTAAATCTGGTTCCATATTATTCCTCCAAAAAATTAAAAAGGCTTTATGCAAGCCTTATATTAATAAATATGTATAAGACAAGCATTACCACTAATGCTTAAGTCTCAAAATTTAATATAACACCGGAACAATTGTTCGACCTGACGATGTTATAACCTATTGGCATTTTACTCCCTCAAGACACATAGATTTTATATCAATTATAAATTAATGTCAACTATAAATCGAACAAGGATACCTGTTCATATCCTTCTTGAATTAATTTTTCATCAAAATTAACCCATATTTGAGTTTCATTAAGAATTTTAATTCTACAAGGAGTTTTTAAAACATCTAAATCCTTAAAATTATATAAATATGCATCACTTTTTAATTTAGTAAAATCTAAATTATTAATATATTTATTAGCTTCAGATTTAGAATATGAATCTGTTACTTGACTTAAAATGTGTTCTTCAAATGTTGTCTTTGTAACACTATCTAAATTTAAATACATTATTAATTCATAGCTATCAGAATCAATAATACCAATTTTTCCTCTAATTGAAGTATCAACTATAAATGATTCATATGTCCTTTTACCCATAATAATTTCAACAATATGATCTTTTTTTAATTTTAATCCGTACATATAATCACCCTAATTTATTTCACCATCACTAAATTTTTCAACATAGGCATTTCGATAAAAATAATAATTATCATCAGCTCTATCAATAATATCATCATACGAAATACCATCAAATACTAAAGGCTCTTCTATTTTATTATCTAGATAATCATATAATTCTTGTTTATTATTTTCTATTATTCCTAATGTTTTACATTTTGATATAATCACTTGCTTATTATAATCATTTTCAAGATAACGAATACCTTTATTTATTATATTAAATTCATACATTTCCTTAGGATCATATATAAATTTAGCCTTATCTGTAGTAAGTAATAATAATGACATATATTTAGATGCATAATCATAAGTATTACCTTTATCAATAATATCCATATTATCTGATGAATAATTAATACCATTAATTATGAATTTAAAAGGGTAAAATTCATATGCTAACATACTAGATAATATTGCATAACCAACATCAGATAAATCAGTTCTATTTGATATTAAAATAGTTCTTCTTAATTTAGGATTTCTTGTTAATTTAACCTCTAATTCAATAAACACATATTTAAATGCGTAAAATAATAATTTAGCGCATTCTAGGAAATTATTATTTCTATAATTTCTAATATATTCTAATGAATCATCAAAATTTAATAATCTATCCATATATGCAACATGAAGCTCACACATTTGTCTAGATAATACTTCAATAAATTCTAAATCATCCTTATTTACATTTAAACAAAAATCCTTAATAATTAATTCTAGCTCATCACTATTATCTTTTAAGAATTCAACTACATAATCATATAATTTATCCCTTTTACTTTTTCTCATAATAAAATCCTAAAGTTTTAATAATCTTTTTAAAACCAAATATTCTGTTTTCTCCATATTCCTTGTAGGAATAGAAAATATTATTTTGTTAAAATAATATCTATAAGTATCAATTAATTCCTTATATACATTAGCTAATACATACGGATTATTTAATAATTCATTTGAATTTAAATCATCTAATATCAATACCTTAATATTATTTTCAATTGCCACTAAAAATAATAATTCTATTCTTTTTTTCATAATATCATATAAATCATCATCATTAATAATAGCTCTATTTTGATCAGGCATACTTAATGTTAATACATTTATTTTATACCAATCATCTTCTTTTAGGCTTTCAGGATATCTCTCATCAGTTTTAAATATAGTAACATTTGGTGTATAAATAACCTTACTCGTATTAAATCCATTTGATTCCTTATTAAATTTATAATATTCATCATATAAAAATTGAATATTCATTGATGGATATAATGTAGATATGAAGCACAGGCTTTCCTCACTACCAAGTTTTCCCTTTAAAACTTCAGCACCTACTCTTAGGTTAGTTGTATTAGAAACACCAACACTAATTCCTTTCATACTATATGAAATAGATGATGATACCTTTCTATTATCAATAACCTCTATAATGCCATCAAGCTTATTATATTTACTTAAATCCAAGCTAAAATTATCATCATATAATTTAGTATTTTCCTTAGAATTAGTTATTGAATCAATTAAAGTTTGATTATTAATATATTTTAATCTTGTGTCTTTAAATATTAAAACACCCTTAGATGATTGATATACCTTATCAATATCTTTTGAAATACTATCCTTTTTTCTATTAAATTCATTATTAAATTTATAATATAATTCATTATATTTATTAATTAAATCTGGATTATTAGAAACAAAATAAATAAATCCATAATCATCATTATATTTATTTTTATAATCAAATATTAAATTCAATAATTCATTTGGATTAACATCAATTAAATTAATTGAAGAAACCATTATTTCATTATCATATAAATAATCTAAAAATTCTTTATATGAATTAATAGAATCATTATTATTTAATTCTTTATTAAATTCTACTTTAATATCAAATAAATTTGATAATTTAAAAACTATTCTCATATATTTTCCTTTAATGATTCTTCTAATATTTTTTTGAATAAAGAATACTGCTCAGACTTGTAACAATATAAACATATCTTATCAAAAATATCATTATTCTTAGTATAAGATAAAATAGTCTCAATCATTACTTTAATTCCTTTTTGAAGTGGATATCCATATACACCTGTTGATATTGCAGGAAAGGCAATAGATTTAATTTCATATTTTTTAGCTAAATCAAGGCTTGATAAATAAGCACCTCTTAATAATGGTTCTGATATCTCATCATTTAAATAAATAGGACCTACTGCATGTATTACATATTTAGCTAATAAATTATAACCTCTAGTAATAGCTGCACTACCAGTTTTGCAATAACCAATATTATTACATTCATCCTGAAGCTTATCGTAGCCTGCTGCGTCAAATATAGCGCCACAAACACCACTACCTGCCTGTAAATGTGCATTTGCTGCATTAACTATCGCTTCACATTTAGATAATGTAATATCACCATTAACAACTTCTATTTTCATAAAAAACCAATCCTTTTTATTATATCACAAAGATATAAGAAAATGTGTTGATTAATCAACACATTAGTTCTATATCATTTCATTTAAAATTTCTTTTGATTTAATTTCCATTCCTATTTCACAATAGCTATTGATTTCTTCTATTATTTTAAAATTTGGAATTGGACTTTCTGTATATGGCTTCATTTCTATTAATAGCTTATCAATAGAAATATCGCCAACTATTAAAACATTATCAGGGAAGGTATATAGAATATTAATTGCTATACATTTAGCTAAATTAGATACCTCCTTAATATTACCGAATAATAATTCATAATTAATATTTTGAAGCATTCTACCAGCTAACAAATCATTATTTTTAATATTTATTACAATAGGATTAATTGTTTTTAAATCCACTAATGTAATTAATCCTTCACCATCTATGCCCTTTGATATAAATTCATATTTATTTCCGACATATGTATTAATATTTGTTTCTTTAATAATTCTATCTTTAATATCATTTTGTTTATCCCATAAATATAATGGTAGGGATAATTGAACTAATTTTACATTCTCATATTCACTTGATATCTTTTTTATTTCATTAATAATAATATCATTATCAAATGAATCAATTTCAATTGTATATTCCTTTATTTTTGTTCCATATAAATATGAAATAATAAATTTTAATAATTTCGCCCCTTGAAAGTATTGTATATTAATATAACTACAATAAAATGGATTAATATGGTAAACAATTGATGATCTACCAACTCCATTGATCTGTCTTTTTGTCCCTATAACTCTATTTGTATCAACAAGCATTTTTAATAATGTATTACATGTGGCAACACTTAAGCCTGTCTTATTTGAAACACTTAATACAGTATGATCTAAATTGTCACATAATATATTCAATATATTAGAAATATTATCCTTTCTAACATCAGCTGTATTCTTCATATATCCACCCCATTTTTTATTATTTTATAAAATAATACTATTTTTTGCAAGCGTTTTTATATCATATTATTACCTTTTATAATAACACTTGTAAAAATAGAACTAATTTACTAAAAAAAGTAGTTTATTAGACATTATAAAAGAGGGTATAAAACCCTCTTAAATAATTACTATTCTTCAAGTACGTAATCTTGTACACCATCATCAAATACATATGTTTCAGTAGTACCATTAGCATATTCAATTATACGTGTACCACTTACTATATTGTTATCTTCATCCTTAACTTCTTCTGTTGTAGAAACTGAGTAAATGGCGTTTCCTTCAAATAAAATATCTATAGTTTTGCTTGAACATTCACTGAAGTCATCTGCATAATTATTTTTAATATCTATACTTCTTGTTACATTTCCACTTTCATCATAAGATTCTGAATAAGAATGAAGTGTTTTTGTGTGGTAGCCATTAGAATCTTCATAATTTACAAATTCATAATTTGCTTCTTTTGTTAATATACCATCTGAATATGTTTTTCTAACCTGACTTACTACTTCAGTCTTACCATTTGGAAGGCCTTTGTATGTATATAATCTAGTTTGTAAAACAGTTTTTAAATCAGCATCATAAATAGTTGAAAGAGATTTTAGAGTTAAAACAATATCTTTACCTAAGAAATTAGTATATATAACTTCTTCTTTAACTTCAATATTATCATTGATACTTTGATCTTCTTCTTTAACTAATAAATCATTTTCATAGTATTTAATAGTTGTAAATGAATTTTCTTGATTTGTTCTTGTTATTCTATATTCAGTATCACTATCATAAGAATATAATGATGTATAAATATTTGATGAACCAAAATCTTCTACAAACTTAGTCAATTTACCATTTGTATAGTAATAATTCTTAGTATAATATGTTCCCGTTACATTACCATCTTTATCACAATATGAGCTTGTTTCACTAATTAAATTTCCGTCTTCATATGTGTATACTTTCTTATAGCCTGCTCTAAATGTGTTTGTTTTATCATATCTTGATTCCAATACAGTTTTAGTGTTAGCTTCATATAAATATTTATTTACTTGTTTAATTTCAATAAGATTATCAGTCAATGTAGATGTTACTAAAACATGATTTGAATCATATTCAAAATCTTCATATGTATGTTTGATTAAATCTAATGAATCTGAGATTAAATATACTTTAGTTTCAATTGATGTTACATATGAATAATCATCCTTTATTGTAACAGTTTGTAATGCATAAATATCATCATTATCAAATTTATCATATTTTAATTCAATATATGTATTAGTACTATAATCAATATTTGATACTACTCTAAAGCCACCAAATATTTGTTCATACTTAGTTATAGATTTAACTGTATCAAAGCTTGTATCACTATATACAATATCATCTAATTTAGAATTTACTAATTCATCATTAGAATTATATATATTTATACTTCTTTTAATTCTATTACCATCAACTGTATATTCAATTTTATTCTTTTCAGATATTTCATTATTTTCATATACAACAATTTCATCTGGGAATTTGAAATAACCTTCATCGCCTTTAGTATATACTTCTTCATATGTCATATTATAATCTTCATCAAAATATAATACTTTTTTAGCATATTCTGAAGATACACTATTATTAATTGTATTACAAGTTACATTAGCTACATATCCATCATATGTATATATATCTTCTTTTAATAAACTTCCTGAATTACTATCATTATATTGAATCTTACTGATTTTTCCTTCATTATATATATATTTAATAGTTTCTTTATCCCTATCAGTTGGTTTTATTTCCTTACTAATAATTGAATATGTTTCTCCATCATTTGAATTATAAACAGTACTTGTTCTACAATCTTCATCATATGAATAAGTTGTTTTTATAGACTTATTTAATACACCAGAATTAAATGTATCTTCATATTTTTCAATGATAACATTCTTGCTAGCATCGTCAAAAATATAAGTATATTCAAATGTTTTTATTAATGTATTTAAATCAGTACCACTACCTTCATAATATGTTTCAATATTCTTATAAGGATCACTCTTATCTACTATTGAAACTACTTTTCTTACTAAAGTATCACATTTATAATAATCTGTTACTGATTTATTTTCTATAGTTTTCCCGCTATTATCTTCAGTTACTCTATATATTTGTAAAGAATATTCATCAGTTCCAACTGTATAATTATAAATATGTTTCTCATGGATGTTTGAAGAAATAACTATATCTTCGATAATCTTTGATGTTAAAAACCAATTACTACCAATAAATCGATAAGATTCTCTTACTTGATTACCATCTTCATCAATATAACTTAAATTTTTATTACCTTCTGTAACATTACCATTTGTATCATAATATATATAATAATTACCTAGATATGTACTATGATTTTTTGTCCATTCTTCTCCATATCTAACATAAAGATTTTTATTTTCTATATTTGTAATACTACATGTATAACTATTTGAAAATGTAAAATAATAATTATCATCATAGTTATATTCTAGATATGCTGCATCACAAAGCTCACCATCATCATATTCATAATCATAATAATTCTCAATTAAATATAAATCGTTATATTTAACATATTCAATTTTCTGATTTAAATAATTGTAATAATAGTATTCAACAGTTTTTGAAATATTTTTTTCATCATATGTATATTTTGTTACATTAATAGAGCCATCATCATATTTATATTCTAATAATAAATCATTTTCAAATTTATATTCCATTTCAAAAAATGAACAAGAAATCTTTTTATAATGATTATCCTTAAATTCATATGATAATGTATTAAATAATGTATCATCCATATATACTTCTTCTTTTAAGACTCTATCATTATTATCTAATGTTACTATTACTTTATTAGGCTCAAAATACTTTTTCTTAATTGATCCATTTCTAAATGAATTTTTATTAATAGTAACAGTTTTTCCATCTCTTTTAAATGAAATATTATTTTCGAATTCTTTTACATTATCACTATATTCTTGATTATTAATTGTTAAATCAAACTTATCAGTAAATTCAACATTGTATGAA
>Ga0247610_10000896_pt1 | contig 39373 bp, 46 predicted proteins | sample 174DNAGHGhighgp2_FD_193483 | JGI IMG/M metagenome (GOLD analysis project Ga0247610, IMG submission 193483) | Sheep rumen microbial communities from Palmerston North, Manawatu-Wanganui, New Zealand - 1742 DNA GHGhigh gp2 | ecosystem: Host-associated > Mammals > Digestive system > Stomach > Rumen...
AAATGTATCCTGAATCTCTTTTAACAAAATCTTTTAAGAACATCTTAGTTAAATAATGAGGTGCTTTAATATTAACATCAATCATTTCAAACTCACGTTCAACATCTGTTTCAACAAACTCACCAAACAAACCAAATCCAGCATTGTTAACAAGAATATCTACACCTTTATCTTTAGTACTTTCATATAACTTTTTAACATTATCTATCTTAGATAAATCTAAATCTATTATTTCAACATTTACTTTAAAATCTTTTTTTAATTCTTCTAACCTATCTTTTCTTCTAGCAACTAATATTAAATCAATATTAAGTTCATTAAAATATTTAGCCATCTCCATGCCAATCCCTGATGATGCTCCCGTAATTAAAGCTAACATATACTCACCTACTTTGAAAATTTTCCTATAGCAAAAATAATCTTGTCTGCATTTTTAGTTGCAACCACTTTAAATACTGCTTTACCACCAACAGTAAATGCTGATATAAAAGCTGATAAACCAACTGAAACAAGCATATTATTCCATCCAGTAGCAGTTGATATAGAAATAGCTAAAACTGCTCCTAAACCACCTGAAATAATACCACATACATCTCCTACTATATCATTACATACAGAAGATACTTTAGTATTATTCTTTACTATCTTTAAAGCTGTCTTAGCTCCTTTTATCTTAGAACTTGATAATGAATGAAATGTTGCTTCTTTAGCTGTTATAGCAGCTGTTCCAATCATATCAAATACAATACCTAATGATATAACAAGCACTAGTATTATAGATAATACTATATTATTTAAATGTGCAGTCATCACATTTGATGCAACACTAAAAAGTATTGATAATACAAACGTCAAAATAAATACAATTAATATCCAATTATCATGTTGTTTTTTCATATCTACCATCCTATTAAACATATTATAGCATAAAAAAAACTTTATCGTTAGATAAAGTCATTGTTTTGTATGGTATACGATGAATCAATTTTACGGCTTTGGTCGAGATGAATTTCTCTACTATATACTAAAGATTACTCTTTAGCGGTTTCCCTTTAAATATAGCAGTCAGGTGTTGCCACAGCTAACTTCTCGATTACCACTTAGTCCGCACTCCAATACTCATCGTATATACACGCTAGAGGTTTTCCCTAACATAAGTGACTATTCTTATATGCTTTTGCATTTAACCTTTCAGTTAACATAGATGTCATCGTTAAATCCCGGTTAAACACTCACATCATGTACGTTATTCTACTATTTCGTGCTCGTGGATGTAAAAAGGAATTATCAGCTACATGCCATTGTAGTTATCCTTAAAACTAAAATTATTAGATCACCCCAACTTGGGCAGAAGAAGCAATTCTAATAAAGTCCCATTTGTACAATTGGTAGATTTTTAGGCCTACCTTCAAATAGTGTAATGACTAGCATAATGCACCACACATGAAAAAAGTATAGCAAAAAATAGAAAAAAAATCAATATCTTCTAAAATACATTTGTTCGTATATGTATTAATAAAAAAGTAATACTAAGTATTACTTTATTTTATCTAAATACCCATTATATTCATCAATTAAAGTATTTGTATAGAATATAATCGAATCATTTACTACTGTCCAGAACTTAGCATTATTCTTTAAGAATAATAATAGTTCTTCTTCATTATCTAATAATTCTTTTGTGTTTTTTATATTATCATCTAATGTAGTTTTATCTTTAGTATTTAACATAATACTATTAATTAAATCATCTTTATATAATTTATATTCAGATGATTTTTCATCTTGTTTATCTACATATGTTAATGCATTTTCTAAATTAGAACATGAATTAAATTTACTATAATATTCAGTTAAACTATTTTTATAGTTTCTTATTTTATCTAATGATTTATTAAATTCTTGACCATCAGCTAAATAGTTTTTAACTGTAGCATATTTCTTGAAATCTTCAGTACTTAATAATTCATCAATTGAAATATAATTTGAATAACATTCACTTACATATTTTTTATATGCAGTTTCATATTCAGTATATTTACCTTTAGTTACAGTTCTATTTAGTAATTTATTTAATCTTTCTTTATCTCTTTTTTCTGAAAAGATAATCTTCCCTACTTGTCTAGTTTCATTCATTAATGCTTTTTCTTCACTAGATTCTTTACTTATAACAAATACAACAGATCCAATAAATAAAAGCATTACTAGTACCATCACAAATATACCTATATCAAACCCATGGTTCTTTTTATCTTTACTTGCCATTCTTTAATTCTCCTTTACCTAAACTATCCATAACTACAACTTTAAGTACAGCACAAATTGGAACACTTAAAAACATTCCAATTGGTCCAAAGTAAGCACCACCTACAGTTACTGAAACAATAACTAAAATTGGACTTAAATTTACAGCATTTGATAATAGTTTAGGATTAATAACATTAGCATCAATTTGTTGAACAATTGCAGCTACTGCAACTAATAATAAAGCACTTGGTAATCCCATAGTTATAAGTGTTACAACACCTGCACCTGTAATACCTATGATAGCTCCAAAATATGGAATTAAATTCATCATACCTATTAAGAATGCTAATACTATTGCATATTTAATACCTAGTAATGAGAAGACTATAAATAAAAGAATAGCAACTATAAATGAATCTAATAATTGCATTGATAAGAAGTTAGAAAAAATTTCATTAGTCATATTGTAATATACTCTAATCTTTTCATATATCTTCTTATTAGTTATTTTCTTTAATACAGTTTGTAAGAAACATTTAATAGAATATCTTTCTAATAATAGATAAATTGATAATATTAATGCTACAAAGAAATTAACAAAATATTTAGCAACACTCATGATCTTACCTAAATAATTCATGATAGTATCAGGTTTAATAAAACCACCTAATAATTTTTCAATATCTAATTCTTTATATGATTCAATAATACCTAATCTATTAATTGAATGTAATATACTTCCATCTCTAGCATTTTCTAATGCTGCTATTGAGTTTTTATAATACTCAGGAGCATTAATAACTAAATCAGTTAAGTTTTTGGAAATAGCTGGTACAACAAAGTTTAAAATAACAACTATCACAACAAATGCAAGTAAGTAAACAGTCAAGGTTGAAAGTCCTCTTGTATGTGTCTTGATAAACTTTGAGTTACTCTTATAATAAATACGTTCAAAGATCTTACATGGTTGATATAAAATATATGCCATCAAGATTGCTATAAGCAAAGGTGATATAACGCCACAAAAATGAGCAATAAATCCGGATATATTTGGTATTACATCAATAAACTTAAATACAATAATTGATGCAACAATTAACGTGAAATAAAATATCCACTTGTTCTCCAATAATTTTTTCATTTACTACACTTCCTTATTTTTATTTTATCAAAAATTATAAAAATATACATCATATAATTATAAAATTATAATTATTAATATCATTCATTGTAGTATCTTCAATAAAATCTTTATTACCTATAATCATTAAATCATCACTTTTAAAGTTATGTTGTATTTTAATATCTAAATGATCAGATAATTCATTATCTAATATATAATCATTATAAACATCTATAAAATATGAATTAATAGCTTTATTATTATCTTCAATAATAAATATACTTTTATTTAATTCACTAAAAGATATTAATATATTTAATAGTAATAAATTACTTCCATCTATAACTATATTCTTATTATTAAAATTATCTATTAATTGTATATTATCTATATAATTAATAATATCATTTATAGTTAAATTACTCTTACCTACTATTTCATCTATAGCAAGTAATTTTTTTACTTTTAAACTATCATTTAATATAGAATTAATTAAAAATTCTTTAAACATTTTTCTTTTCCTTTATTTCTTTCTTTAACTTACCTTCGGCAATAATTTCATTTATTCTTCCATTGATGTCATTTGTATATCCTTCTCCAAAGATAATCTTTTTAATATTATCTTCCCATTTAGATGTATGATTCTTTCTTATAACATCAGGAGTTTCAGTACTATTGATATAATCACTTATTTCAGGTTTAGTTAATTTAGATAGTTCAATAAAGTTATCTATATTCATGATATATGTTCTATTACATTTTGCATCATTTAATACTTCAAATACAACTAATCCATTTGTATAAATATATCCTTGATATCCATCAAATTTATTAATACCTTTAATCTTATATTTATATCCAGATGATTCAAAGAACTCTTCTCTCATTTCAGTTGTAATAGCAGATATTTTCTTATTACCCGGAGTATTACTTCTTGTATATAATCCAGGTACTCTACTTTCACCTTCACCTGATTTAATAATTTCCCAATCAGATGCTAAAATATTTAATTGTTCTTGTGTAATCTTAGTTTCAATGTATTCTTTAGATTTTTCTAAGTTTTCACCTAAATTATTTGCTTTAATTTCACTTATAGTTAATTCAGTCATAGGAATATCCGGATGTTCTCTCATAAATTTATTGAATTCGCTTTTTAATTGGTTATATGAATATTGAGCAATACCTCTTGAATCAGATTTAACTTTTTTATCAGTTGTATAATACTTAATATTTGGAGTATATCTATCTAATCTATCAAGATCTACATTTAATATATATGATTTAACTTCATCTAAATCATCATATGATCCAGTTTCTTTAGCATTATCAACTACTGATTTAGCCATGATTAAATATAATCCCATGATATCAAAACATGATTTAAACTCTTCAGTCATTTCCTTATCAAATTTTAGTTGTTCCTTATATGTCTTTAATCTTCCATATAAAGATTTTAATTCATTTAAATAATCAATTACTTCAGGTAATTTATCTTCACACATTTGAGGTGTAAGCATGATAACGTTAGTTTTAAACATTGGATGTCCATGGTCTTTTAAATACCATGCAGTTAATCCATATACAGTTTTTTTAACAGTATCTGATTGATCTCCATTTACATATTTTTTAATATCGTCTAAAACTGTATTAACAGCTTCAATACCTTTGTTAACTATTTCGTTGTATTCTCTTATTCTACCAAATTCCTCTCCATAATAAGCATTGTATTTAGTATTTTGTAACATACAATTAGTTACCATTAAAATACCTGAAATAGTTGCAAACGTTAAATGAGCACGATTAGTATCATGATCATAATCTTTTGCTAATACAGGAAAGAAATATTTCTTTAAATCTTTAGGTATATTTAAAACATTATAAAAATATTTTTTTAGAAACTCTGTATATAAGAATTTACCTTTTTCTTTCTTTTGATTTAGTAATAATACATCATGTTCAGGATTATAAGTAGATATTAATAATTCTGGATTAATTACTCTAACTGCTCCTGTTGGAACTATATTATTAAAAAATATTCCATATAAATCCATGACTGCTTTAAATTCTGTTAATTTATCCATATTAAAACTCCCCTTTTTGAATGTTGTTTATTATACTAAATAAATAAAAAAGAAGCAACTTATTTGCTTCCCTTAAAATCTAAAACTATCTGGTAATAAATCACTAATGGTATATGTAATTATATTACCTTTATCTTCCAAGATTATTTTAAAATCATTATCAACAAATTCACTTATAAATTGTCTACAATAACCACATGGAACACACTTATCAACTGGATCAGTTCCTTTAGGTGCACCAACTATAGCAATAGATTCAAATTCTCTTTTACCATCTGATATTGCCTTAACAAATGCACATCTTTCGGCACATATACTTTGAATACCATCGTTTTCAACATTACAACCAGTATAAATAGATCCATCTTTACATCTTAAACATGCTCCAACTTGATAATTGCTATAAGGTGAATATGATTTTAATCTAACTTCTTTAGCCTTATTAATATCTTCTATCATATTTATTCACCATCTTTAGGAAAATTAGAAAAAACTGAACCTAATAATTTAGCAGAACTATTTAAATAAGATTTAGCTGCTTCATTTACTTCTTCTTTGGAAGGTTCTTCACCTGCTTCTCTTTTTGCTTGAATTTCTTGACTAGCAGCATTTACTTCTTGTTTATATTCATCAATAGTCATGTTGTTTTGTTCTACACCTTCATTAAAGTTTTCTTTTAATTCAGATTGTTCTTCTTTAGATGTTAAATCTACATTTGCATTTTCTTTAAAGTTATCAATTAATTCTTTAAAATTCATTTTATCCACCTCTTATAATATATTTATATCATAAATAGCAAATAATATAATAAATTATAATTGATATTTTACACTTAAATTATTCTTCTATTTCTAATTCTATTTTATTTATAGAATAATACTCATCAATATCATTAATAATTAAATCTTTAATAAATAATGTTGCTTTAAAATCTTTAATAGATTTATTAATTGCATCTTTTAATTCATCATTTAAACTTAACTCTAATGTTTTAATTGGTGTCTTTAATGATAAGTTATTATTAGACTTCTCTCCTCTAGCTGCACTTATTATTTCAATCATTAAATCTCCATTTTTAATTTCATCATTAAAATCATATTCTAATGGTTTAATTTGAGTTAAGTGAATTGATTTATTATCATGGAATAATTCTTGATATATTTCTTCTGTTATAAATGGGAAGTATATACCAAAGTCTTGTAATAACTTATAAAGTAACATATAGATAGTCTTTTGTCCTGAATATCTTGGTGTATCACCAAATTCCTCAGGTCTATAAAGTCTATGTTTAACAATTTCTATATAGTTATCGCAGAAGTTCCAAAAGAACTTTTCTAATGTATTTAATGCAAGTCCTATTTCATATTCATCTAGATATTTAATAAATGATTTTTCCATCTCTTGATATTTACCAATTATCCATTTATCTATATATTCAAAATCAGTAAATTCTTTATCTTCATAGTCAGTTAAATGCATTTCAATAAACTTAGATAAATTCCAAATCTTATTAATTAATTTTTTTCCTCTTAAGAATGTTTCTTCATTAAAGATAATATCTGTTCCTAGTTTACCAGAAGCAGCCCAATATCTCACGATATCAGCTCCATATGTTTCAAGAAGATCAAATGGTTCCATCTTAGAATTAGATTTACTCTTAGATATTTTTTCTCCTTTATCTGCCATAACGAAACCAGATATCATCACATTATTCCATGGTTTCATTCCAAAGTTATAATAACTTTTAACTATACTATAGAAATCCCATGTTCTTATGATGTCATGTGCATTACATCTTAAACTCATTGGTTTAAGTAAATCTTCTAATGAATTTTTTTCTTTATATCTCATATTTAGAAGTGGTGTTACACTTGATGTTTGCCATGTGTCCATGATGTCTTTTTCAGGAATAAATTCAATACAACCACATTCACATTTATCAATTGGTGGTTTATCAGTTAATGGATTAATTGGTAAATCTTCTTTATTAGCAATAATTGTTTTACCACATTCTTTACAATACCAAATTGGAAATGGTACACCAAAGTATCTTTGTCTTGATATACACCAATCCCACATAATATTTTCAACCCATTCATTGTATCTTGTATGCATGTGTTTAGGATACCAATTGATTTCGTTACCTATTTTTAAGAAATCTTCTTTATGATTCATGATATCAATAAACCATTGTTTCATGATTGTATATTCTACTTCTTTTCCACATCTTTCATGTGTTTGTACTTCATGTTCTAATTCTTCTTGTTTAATTAAATAACCAGCTTCCCTAAAATCTTCAATTATTTTTGCTCTAGCATCTTTAATTGATAAACCTCCATAGCTAAGGATTGCATCAATTATCTTACCGTCTTCAGTAAAGATATTTTTAAGTGGTAGATTATATTTCTTCCACCATTCAATATCTGTTTGATCACCAAATGTACAGCACATAACTATACCTGTACCTTTATCTATAGCAACTTTATCATCTGCCATGATTGGTACTTCTTCATCAATTATAGGTATATGAGCAGTCTTTCCAATTAAGTGGTTATGTTCTTCATCATTTGGATTAATAAATATTGCTACAATTGCCGGAATTAACTCAGGTCTAGTTGTTGCAATTGTAAATAATTCTCCTTCAGTTGTTTCAAAGTTAATATAATTAAACATTGTTTTAATTGTTTTAGTTTCAAGTTCTGCTTGAGCAATTGAAGTTAAACATTCATTACACCAAAGTGAAGGACTTTCTTTGTGATAACATGCTCCCTTTTCAATAAGTTCTATAAAAGATAATTGACTTATCTTTTGAGAAGACTTACTTACAGTTTTATAAGCATTATCAATATCAGCACTAAAACCTGCTCTACTAAATAACTTTTTAAAATCACTTTCATATTTATCAGTAGTTTCAAAACATATTTTATTAAATTCTTCTCTACCTATTTCATGTGCTTTTTTACCTTGTTCTTTTTCTACTAATCTTTCACTTGGTAAACCATTGTCATCAAAGCCAAATGGATAGAAGACATTAAAGCCTCTTAATCTCTTATATCTTGCTATCATTTCAGCTTGTGAATATGAGAATATATGTCCAATGTGAATCTTTCCATTAACAGTTGGTGGTGGTGTATCAATTGAATATATTTCTCTTTCATCTGGGATGAATTTATAAATATTATTTTCCTTCCAATAATTCATCCATTTATTTTCTTTTTCTTGTATATCGTATTTTTTATCTAACATTTTAATCTCTCCTTCTTATTTTTTATTATTGAATTAAAACATCAGACTCGTCCATGGTCACCCCATATCTTATATTTCATTTTAATCATCTCCTTAAAAATAAAAAAGACAAGCCATCCATAAAGGACGAACTTGTCGTGGTACCACCTTAATTCGTAGTTATCAACTACCTTGAAGTCTTAATGCGACTAACAGCATATCCTACTTATATTTCAGATACACAACTCCCAAGCTACCTTCAAATACTCTTCACTAAGAAAGGCTTTCAGTCGGTGACCCTTCATCTCTGTTAGCTACTAACTATTTTACTCCTCTTGTTCCTCGTTTTTGTAATTAAATTATAACATCATTTTTTTTAATTTGTCAAAAGTGGTAAATATAAAAACACAAAAAAGACTAAGTTTCCTTAGTCTTTCAATTCTACTTTCAAGAATATTTTTTTACCTTTTTGAACAATTAAATTATTATCTTTAAAATCATCTTTTGTTATTAGTTTATTTACATCATTTATCTTTTCTTGATTAATGCTTATTCCATTTTGTTCTACTAATCTTTTAGCTTCTGATTTAGAAGAAGCTATTTCTACTTCCACTAATAAATCTAAAATATTAATATCTAATTTATCTTTAGATAACTCAACTGATGGCATATCACTTGAAATACCATTTCCATTGAATAATTCTTCAACTGTTTGTTTAGCTTTTAGAGCTTCTTCTTCTCCATGAACTAACTTAGTAACTTCAAATGCTAACATCTTTTTAGCTTCTCTTATATCTTTTTTACATAGTTCTTTAATATTAGATATTTCCCATCTAGTAAAGAATGATAAACTTCTTTCAACATCTTCATCAAATGAATTCATCCAAGCTTGGAAGAACTCAAAAGGTGTTGTCTTATCTCTAGATACCCATAGAGTACCAGATTCAGTTTTACCCATCTTTTCTCCATCAGCCTTAACTAGAAGTGGACAAGTAAATCCAAATAAAGGATCAATTTTCTGTCCTTCACTGAAACCAATTTTACGTGAAAGGTCGGCTCCAGCTAAGATATTTCCCCATTGATCAGATCCACCAATTTGAAGTCTACATCCAAATTCTTTATTTAAATGTACAAAGTCAAATGCTTGCATTAACATGTATCCCATCTCTAGGAATGTTAATCCTCCATTTGCAATTCTCTTCTTGTAACAATCTGCTTGAAGCATAGTATTAACATTGAAATGAACACCAATGTCACGCATAAAATCAACATATGTTTGATCCATGATCCAATCAGCATTATCAACGATAATTGCAGGATTATCTCCATCTGTTCTTACAAATCTTTTAACTAATTCTTTTACTTCAGCTTTGTTATGTGCAACTTCTTCTTTGGATAACATCTTTCTCATATCACTTTTACCTGTAGGATCACCAATTAAAGCAGTTGCTCCACCTATAAGGATAATTCCCTTATGTCCAAAGTCTTGTAGCCATCTAAACATAGTTAATGCAAAGAAATGTCCAATGTGAAGTGAATCAGCAGTCGGATCAATTCCTAAGTAGAATACACAAGGTTCTCCATTAACTAAATCAATAATTTCTTGTTCATGCGTTAGGTCTTTTACATATCCTCTTTCTTTTAGAATATCAAATAATTTCTTTTCCATTTTTATTTTCTCCTTCAGTATTTGTATAGTTAATTAAATTACAATCATCAAAGCAATAATAGTAATAGTCACTATCCATACAAACCACCTCCTTTGAAAATAAAAAGAGCACCTCATCCTAAAGGACGAAATGCTCGTGGTACCACCTTTTTTTGTAATAAACAGTTTATTACCTCTTATTGATAACGGAAACTCTCCGATTAAAATCATCATCTGTATTTCATTATTTTATTTTTATCTATTTTCACCAACCATAGACTCTCTACAAAATATTTAAAAATAATTACTTCGAATGAATCGCTTTTTAATTAACTGATTAAAGTATAGCATAACTTTATTTATTATTCAAATATCTTACTTCTTATCTATTCTATTTAATAATACATATAAAGCTATAACTATAACATTAAGTATTGTAGGTGCTAATGCAACCCAATAAGTTGTTTTACCTTCAGTTAAGAATATCCAAAGAATACCAGCAAAAGTAATAAAACATAAAATTATAGATAACCATTTAAATATATTCTTCATTTCTTCTTACCCTGTTCTTTCTCTTTGGTGTTGCCATGATTTTTACTAAAGCATCATTAGAAAATTCTTCATCCATATCAAATTCATCTAACACTGCTCCTTTTTTTCTCTTTAAATCAAATTTATTAAAAAATACTAAACTATTACCATCTGATACATATAATTTTAAACCAACTTCTGTAGCAACTTGTTTAATTGCATATACAAAATTCATAATTGAATTATATTCAGCTTTACTTTGTAAATAATATTGTTTTATATCATCAGTTCCAGGAACTCTTTGAAATATAACACCATCTAAATCAGATGCTACTTCTAATTTAATATTTGCTAACATATCTGCTTTTAAAGCATATTCATGAGATAAGATATTACTTTGAAGTCCACTTCCAAAATCATATGCAGCTGATGCATATAAATCTCCATTTTCATTTGGTTCAATTAAGATTATTATCTTTTGATTAATTTCTCCCATACTACAAAACCTCCTTACTCAAGATATTGAATAACTCTTGTTGCTGCGATTGTTCCATCGTTAGCAGCAGTTGTTAATTGTCTAACATCTTTTGTTCTAACATCACCTGCAACATATACTCCAGGTATAGATGTAGATGTATCAGCACTTATTATATAACCATATTCATCTAAATCCAAAACATTTTCAAACATTCCTGTATTAGGAACTTGTCCAATTGCAATAAATAATCCATCTATCTTTAAATTATCTACTGATTTATCTTTATATTCTACATCAATAGATTCGATTCTATCTTCTCCATTTATTTTCTTTAAATTAGCATCTAAGATAAATTCAACATTATCTTTATTTTCTAATTTCTTAACAGTATTTTTATTACCTCTAAATTCATTTCTTCTATGAACTAAATATACTTTATTAACTATTTGAGATAAATACATAGCATCATCTAATGCTGTATCTCCTCCACCTATAACTGCAACATCTTTATTCTTAAAGAAGTTACCATCACATGTAGCACAGTAAGATAAACCTTTACCTATATATTTTTTAGTATCTTCAATATCTAATTGTCTACTTTGTCTACCAGTCGCGATTATAATAGTTTTTGCCAAATAATTAGCTTTAGTAGTTACAACCTTTTTAACTTCACCTACTAAATCAACCGATATAACTTCCTCCATCTTTATTTCAGCACCTAACTCTTTAGCTTGCTCATATAAAGATTTTGAAAAATCATATCCAGATACACGAAATAATCCAGGATAGTTTTCTATGTTTAATGTATTAACAATTTGTCCTCCATAAGCAACACCTTCAAGCACCAAGACATTTAAACCTGCACGTGCTGCATATATACTTGCAGTAAGTCCTGCTGTACCTGCACCAATTATAATAGAATCATACATATAATCACTTCCTATTAGTTTTATTTTACAATACAATTTATTAATTTTAAATAGTCTTTAATAAATCATGTTATACTTATTATAGGTGATAATATGAAATATTTTATAATCATGATTTTAGCTTTATTACCAACTTTCGTTATAGGTTATTATATCTATAATAAAGATACAGAAAAAGAACCATTAAACTATGTATTAAAACTATTCTTATTTGGTTACATTGCATGTTTAATATCCGCGATATGTGAATTAACTATTGATAGATTTTTTGATACACCAAATACGATGATTCAAAAAGTATTATATTACTTCTTAGCAATAGCATTTATTGAAGAATTAGTTAAATATTTATTCTTAATATTCTCATCATATAAGAATAAAGAATATGATCAAGTATATGATGCAATTGTATATGCTGTATTTATTGCATTAGGATTTGCAACAGTTGAAAATGTATTATATTTATTTGCAAATTCAAATAGCACAACCGTGATTGCAATTGGTACTATGAGAGCAATACTTTCAGTTCCTACTCACGCATGCATGGGAATAATCATGGGATATTATATGACCCTTGCTAAAATAGAAAAAAGTAAAAAGAAAGAAAAATTATATTTAATTCAAGGATTCATAATTCCATTTTTAGCGCATGGATTATTTGATACATTACTTGCATGTGAAGAATATTATATGATGGCTTTATTTGTGGTAGTTTTAGGTATTATTTATATTTTCTCACTTACTAAAATAGATGAATTAAGTGGACACAACAAAAAGATAAAAAAAATAAAAAAGAGTTAAAAATTTTTAACTCTTTTTTCATCTAATGTAATATAAGGTGTAGAACTTACCACTTTATATTTTCTTTTTTCATATACAGATTCAATCGCGTCTCTTACAAGTGGAGATACAAATAACATATCTGGATCTAAATCATAAGAAAAACTCTTTTTATTAGGTCTAGTACTTAATAATTGTTTTACAGTTCTTACAATACTATAGTAATGTAAATTACTTCTTCTTAATAATTCTGCTAAACATTGTTGTCTGTATAAAGTTATATCTTCACCAGGTTGAATATTTAATTTCTTCTTATTTTTTTCTATTTCTAAATCTAATGCTTTAATAACTATTTCACCAAATATTTCACTTGCTGTTTTACCAAAGTCTGTATCATAACTATCATAAGCAACACATCCAAATGGATTACCAAGCAAACTATTTGGTTCTCCTCTTGAAATATATGACTTAGGACCTAATTTATCAAAAGTATTATTAATTAAATTAAATACATCTTCTAAGTCTCTTGTATTACACATGATGGTTACACCATCTTTTTCATTTAATGATAATCTTTTTGCTTTAGGTATTTGAACAGTTATTCTAACTAAAGGTCTACTTCTATCTAAACCTTTATTAGCATATACTCTACTCTTATTTAATTCATTTACTTGATTAAATAACTCATTTACAAATTCAGCACGGAAATGAGGTGCTATATTTAATGATAATATATGAGATTTATAAAAACTTTCTCTTTTTTCTACCATTTTTCTTTTTGCAAATAATAAATCTTTAGGTAAAGCATCAATATCATCTGACATAGCTTTTAATTCAGGATTAGAATCTATACTATATCTATATGAATTATCAAATGTATAATAATATTTTCTACTATAAACTCTATAGAAATATGCTTCTAACATTTTAGAATCAGCTGGATAAATATCAGCATAATTGCTTATAAACATATTAGTAACCAATTGTTTAAATTGTTTTTCGTACTCACTTGCATCTACACTTCCCGATTTAGTATCAGTATTATAGTTTCCTAAATTAGATATACCTATACCATTTCCTATATCTTTATATCCAGGCATAAATGGTCTTGCATTATAAAAAGAATTGATATAGTTACGTATGATTTTATCAATTGAACCTTGAGTACTTAATCTTTTTTTTATTAGATTAATATTCATACCCTTCAACCCCTTTTTCTTGCTTGATATTATACTATAATTGCAAAAAAAAAGCAAAAATGCAAACCCATTTTAGCTATATATTCTCTTATTTAAATCAAGTCCTAACAACTGTAATTTAATAATTATTTGTTTAATATCTGAGTCCTTTACACCCATTGCTTTAAGTTTTTTTCTATTTAATTCCCATAAACTACCAACAGTTTTAATATCATTATCTAATAAAATCTTAAGTACTTCAGAATCTAAATCCATTGTCTTAATGTCATTTTCCGCATATATATTAGTTTTCTTTGCCATTTTTAGTACCTCTTTTTCACTTATAATTTATTAACTATAATAATTATATCATTTTTTTTAGATTTTTGTTATCTAATTTTACATAATTGGAATATTTTATATATTTTCATATATACATATATATTATTTATATTATATAATTATATAAGATAAAGAGGGATATATATGAGAGAAGAAATTAAAAATCTTATATCTGAAGTAAGAACTTTTGTTGACGAAACTGAAGATTTCATTTTTGAAAATTATAAAGCTTCATATACCCTATTTAATGCTGAAATGGAAGACATTAAAGAGAACTTAGCATTAATTGAAACATCATTTGATACTCTTCCAGATGAATCACTAGATAGAGTAAAAGAAAATCTTAATACAATAAAAGAAAACGTTAATATTATAAAAGATAACTATGATGCAAATAATTTAAGTACAACTTCAACAAATCAAGAAAGTCTTGACGTAAATGCATATTTAGATAGCATTGAAACTATACCAGAAGAACAAACTCAAACTGAAGTTTTGCCAAATGATTTTGTTCAACCATATGTTGAAGATGCTAAAGCTGAAGAACAACCAGCTGAACAAGTTGAAACTGTACAACCTGAAGTAAGTGCTGAACCTCAATTGGTAAATGAAGTTACTACTATAGAAAATGTACCAACAATTGATACATTACCTCCAGCTAACGTTCAACCAAGTGAACCTGAAGTTATAGAACAACCTACAGTTAATGTTCCAACTCCAGAAATAATCATGCCAACAGGAAGTGTTGATCTAAATACATTAGACAATATTACAGCAAATATTTCAGCTGCTCCAGTTGAACAACCACAACAAGAAGCACCACAAATTGATGCATCTCAAATTGCATTCCAATCTCAACCTGAAGAAGGAATAAATGTTGCTGAATTAGATGATTTATTTAATAGTTAAAAAAACAGTTCATTTGAACTGTTTTATTTTTTGTTTACATATAAACTATTTAAATATAATTCATATAATTGTTTATGCTTCTTAGCTATAACTAAAAGTATAGTTCCAGTAATATATGAAAGTATAGATGAAAGTATAAAAGCACATCCGACAATTAAACTTGGGAACTTTTCAACAATACCTGTCTTGAAATAACCCATGACTGGGAAGAAACATAAAATTGCTCCTACTAAGAATAATAAAAATGCAATTATATTAAAGAATGCTCTTGGTTTATATTCTCTAAATAATACACCTATTGTCTTAAGTACTTTAAATCCATCTGAGAATGTATTTAATTTAGATACGGAACCTTCAGGTCTATCTCTATATTGAACAGGCATTTCAACTAATTTAAAGTTTTTATCAACTGCATGAATAGTCATTTCAGTTTCTATTTCAAATCCTTTAGATAAAACTGGGAAGCCTTTAACAAACTCATATGAGAATGCACGATAACCAGTCATGATATCTCTAATATTATTTTTAAATATCTTATTAATTAAGAATCTAACCATGACATTTCCTAAGTTATGGAAAGGTCTTTTATTTTCTTTAAAATATGTAGATGATAATCTATCACCTATTACCATATCAGCACGTCCTGATAATACTTCTTCAACCATCTTAGGTGCATCTTCAGCAGGATATGTATCATCACCATCGATCATTAGATAACAATCTGCATCTATTTCTCTAAACATAGTTCTAATAACATTACCCTTACCTTGTCTATATTCATATCTAACAATAGCTCCAGCCTTCTCTGCTATCTTATCAGTTCCATCTTTAGAGTTATTATCATATACATATATATCTGCATCTGGTAATACTTTTTTATAATCCTTTACTACTTTTTCAATTGTCTTTGATTCATTGTAGCAAGGTATTAAAACTGCTACTTTACTCTTTTCCTTTGACATCTTTTTCACCTCTTATATCATTTATTAATAAAACACTTAATGTAGGAAGTAAGAATATATATGGCATTGTATATCTAAAATATGTATTAGCAGGTCCTACAAAACAAACCGCTACACATAGAAATAAAGGTATCAATACAATAAGTAAATTCTTTTTCTTCTTTTCAATGATGTATGATGCTAATATTAACATCCACCAGAAATTAAATGCTATATTAGAAAGTAATCCAACAACAGGAATATGTGGGAATACATTTCCATATCCTGCTAATATATCTCTTAACCATCCCATTTTATTATACTTATAATTAACTAGATTATCTTCAGTAACTAAATCATAGTAATTATAATATATATACCATTTATGTTTATTAGGTGCAAGATATCCATATATATTATTTAATGTTGCATCAACATAAGTTACTGGATGTCTTAATCCCATATCAAACCATACTTTAAAATAATCTTTTAAATCATCTTTAGTTGTATTTTTATTATATTCATTTTTAACTGGATCAGATAACTCACCTTTATATCTAGAAGCTAGAGTTTCATAATCTAGTATTTTATCAATTATTTTTCTTTCATTACTCTTAACATCATCTGGATAATCTCTAACTACCCTTGCAGTTTGTTGGAAAGGAACTGAAAGCATTTCCCTAGGACTTCCAGGTGAAACCCCAAGAGCAGGCACTAAAATATGATTAAATGAGTAATAAGGAATCATAAATAATAAGAAAGCAATTAACACTTTAAATATATTCTTTTTATTATATAGAAGTATAAATGGTAATGTTAATATCATGATATAAACACCATTGTTACGGAATAAACATAAAAGTAATGATGATATAGTAAATATAGCTAATTTACTAATCTCAATTGTATTATCTTTATAATTCTTAATATAATCATATAAAAACAATACATATATAAACATAAATGCTGTATATAAAGTATCCTTAACTGCACTTACTGTATAAAATGCATACATAGGAACAAACATATACATAAGTAAAACTATAATAGTAAACTTAGATTTAATCTTAAACTTATTCATAAATTTAATTGAATAAGCAAGTACACTTGAATAAATAAGTGTTTGGAACAATGTATATATAAATAATCCAAGATTATCTGAACCCATCATTCTTCCTAAGCTAATTGCCCAACCAATTAAATATGTTTGCGTAATTGGATGATGGGCAGTCATGAACACTTTAGGATCTCTTTGAATAACCCATTCAACATATTTATTAGGTACATTGAAATATTGAATAATTTGATTAGATGGATCTGGTGATAACACGATTGGATAAAATGCTATCATATAAAATGACCATACAATCAAGATAGATATTAAACTTGTTCTAAATGGATATTTATCTAATAATTCTAAATATCTATTAATTACTTTATTCTTAATCTTAATATTCTTATAATTTTTATTCATTAATTTATCTAAATATATAAATCCTAATTTAAATAACTCATAGTAACCTATTATCTTAACTATAGTTAATAAAATAGTTGCATAGTTAACCCACATTAAAGTCATAGACTTATATGTTATATAACATTCACCTAATATCATAAATATACTAAATAAAAATGCTAATACATGTTTTAACTTAGTTATCTTAACTCCATCATTTTTAATATAAAAATATAATAATCCAATTAAAGATAATCCCATACACAGTTCATTAATCTTATCAAATGAATTTATTTTAACATCACTTAGTTTAACAAATAATTTAAGATTCAAAAATATAGCTACCGCACTAAAAAGTGATAATAAAATATATTTAATATATTTCTTCATCTAAATCAAACTCCTATTTATCTTTTTTAAATACAAATATCTTACTAATAAAATAATTACCTACCATTACTACTATTTGATCTACAACATTATAAATAACTAATGCCATTCCAGCTAATCCAAATAAACTTTGGAATGCATATGTTATAATTACATCTAATATATATGTAGAAAGTCTTCCTAAAAAGAATAAAACAATTTCCTTAAAATACTTTTTAGATTTAGATTCAAATACAAATCTTCTATTAGGATAATAAGCAAATGCTACTGCAGCAAACCATGATATAAATACCGCGATTTGAACTTCTAATTTATTATCTACATCAAAGAAATTAATTAATAATATATTCTTAACAAGTATATATACTATAGTTGTTAACAATCCAACAATAATATAATTCCAAAACTCTACATTTTTATAATAAATGCCCCATCCCCAGTTCCAAAACTTAACGAATGGATTTTTATCATGACCTTTAATTAACAATCTTTTTTTCTTTTCAGCTTCCTTAATAGATAATATCTTCATGAAACTCACCTATATTAATTATATCAAAAATAAAAAAAGAAGACTACAATCTTTTAAATAGTCTCTTTGTATTTTCTTCGGATATATCTTCAATTAATTCATATTTTTCATTTTTTACCTGTGCAATTCTTTGAATTACATATTCTACATTGCTTGAATGATTCACTTCACCCTTATATATTTCAGGTGAAAAAAATGGTGCATCAGTCTCAACAAGAAACTTTGAATATGGAACATTCTTAATTATTCTAGTAGATCTTTCATTGTGGTTATATGTTATTCTTCCACAGAATGAAATATAATAGCCGTGATTAATAATATATTCTAAATCTTCAAAAATTGGTTGAAATGAATGAAATACACATCCACATTCAGGTCTTACTTCATTATCAAATATTTCAAATATTTTCTTATTAGAATTATTCGAATGAATAATAATTGGTAATCCTAATTCGTTAGCAATTTTAATTTGTTTAATTAAATACTCTCTTTGTAATTTATAATTTTCAAACTTATCATCTAATCCTATTTCACCTATTGCAACTGTTTTATCTGATATCATATTATATAATTTACTAGCATTTTGATATTCTATATATAAAGGATGAATACCAACTGCTGAATAAAACTTTTCATGATGCATAGCAATATCATTTGCTTCTGTTGAAGTTAATATATTAACACCAACATTAATAACTGATTTTAACTTAGAATCATCATTGATTCTTTTAATCTCGTCATCCATATCAACATTCATGATTGAATTAACATGCAAATGCGAATCAATTGCCATATATTACCATCTCCCCCATTAAAATAACTATGGTTTACCTATATCCAATATTTTTTTTATTTTATCTAATCCTTTAATATCATTTAAACTATCTATATAAGTATATGTATCTATATTAGATCCATTTGTATCTTTTAAATCTAATCCCATAGATACTAACTTTTCAAAATAACTTGCTTCTTTTTCAGTGATTTCTTTATCTATTATAATTGATTTTAAATATAACTGCGCTACTGGTATAGCTTTATGTCTTTTATTTATATCAAGTTTTTCTACAGATAAAACAACATCAAGTACATCTTCATCATAATATCCGTAGTGGAACATATATTCAAGAGTTCCCCAATTATCAGATGGTTTGTTAACATCTGAACCTTTATCAACAAAATACTTAATACAGTTATATTGTTTATATTTAATAGAATATCCTAAAGGATATAATCCATCTGTCTTTGAAAAATATAATTCAGGATACTTATCTAATAGATTATCTAATGTATCAATATCACAAAAAGATATATTAGTATAAAATTTATCAATTATTTTTGCGTCTACTTTTACTTCTTTACCATCATATTCAATTGTTTCTTTTCTCTTTACTGAAAGTATTATTCCAACAAATATTATAGGCATTATACCTACAAATAAAGTATATCCAGTCATCATTTGAAAAAATTTAATTACACGTGAATCATTATTTCTTCCTACAATAGTAAGCACAATAAAAGCTATAATATTAACAACCACAATTAATATTAAAATTAATAATACAATAAAAGCAAAACCAGATAATAATACTCCACCAAAAGCCATATAATCACCTAGGAATAGTATAACATAAAAAAAAGATAATATTATTTATTATCTTAAAATGGTGCCAAATGTAAGAATCGAACTTACCTTTCATGATTACCATTCATGCGTACTACCACTGTACTAATCCGGCAAAAAGAAGATTATTCATCTTCTTCTACTTTCTTCTTTTTCTTAGGTTTCATTGATTCTAAAGATAAATCATATACACTTCTAAATAAAGTTCTATTATATTCGAACTTCTTTAATGTTAAAGCAAGTTCATTATCGCTTGATTTACGAAGTACTTCCTCTGCAAATAACTTACCTATTCCAAGTAATTCAGATGCAAGTAATAGCATCTTATAATTATCTATATTTAATTCGCTTTTTCTAGGTACTTGATTAAAGTTTAGTAAATACTTCTTTAATCCTTGAATATAATTAACTTCTTTTAACATCTTGTCTGTAATTGTGTAAGATGCTTTTTTCTTATTTTGTTTAACCTTAAGTGTTCCATTTTTAACTTCTTCGTTTAAAACTGATTCTACACTTGATTTATACCATGCAATTATACGTTCACCTTTTGAGCTTGCATATCTTCTTAACTTATTTTCATCTAATATTCTATTAGTCGCAATATCTTTAATAATTTCAAATAACTCTCTTTCAAGTAAATCATTAGGATATACATTTTCTTGAATAACTAATTCAAACTTATCTTCTTCTCTAATTGTAATTAAATCATCAAATATCCATTTAAGTAAGAAAGTTCCAATTAAATCAGATCTATTCTTTTGAATATTAAAATAAGATGCTATGAATGATAATCTATGAAGATTATCATAAGGTACATTATCTAAATAAGGTATTTCATCATTATCAGATAAATGTATATTTCCTTTAACATTATTAAATTCTTTATATTTTTTTCTTTTGTTTCTATAAGCAAAACGCAATACTAAAACTATTAATACAATTACTAAAAGAAATATAAAGAAATACTTCTTAACAAATCCTAATACTATAAATACTAAATTCTTATCATTTAATGCTTCTTTATATTTTAAATCTGATTTTATATATTCAGTAAATAAATCATCAGAGAAAGAACATAAAACCCTTAATTTAGAATTACCTAGTTTATGTGAATTAATTAACATATGTCCATCTACAAAAGATGCATTTAAATTACTTCCAACTACTTTAATACCAGAGTTTTCAGGATCAAATTTAGTTGAACTAAATATATCAATAACAGCTTGTTTAATATATACATCCTTACTTCCATCTATAAAAGTCCAAGATAAACCTAATACATCTTTAAATTTAACAACCATACCTTTAGCTTTATATTTAATATTTATCTGTTTTAAATCAGTATATATATTTATACTTTTTTTATTAAATACATAAGTATTCTTTTTACCTGAATTATCATCTTTAAAAGCAACATCTCCACTTGTTATATCAACATCATTTATACTTGCTCCATTTAAATAATCTAATTTTCTAATAAATTCTTTAGAACTTTTCTTTAACTCCCATGTTTCAGATATAGATGCATATCCATCTTCACCTATTGAAACATCAATTGATACTTTATCAACTTCAGTTAAAGCATTAACATTAGAGATAAATAAACAACAAATAATAATAGTAATTAAAAATGTAAATTTCTTCATGGTTGTACTCCTATAATTATATTTATTAATTTTTCGATTTTATCCATATTCCAAAAAATAAATAAAATAGCTGCTGCTAAAAAAGGTCCAAAAGGAAGAAGTCCTTCTTTCTTCTTTAAAGTTATATACATAGCATATGGTAAAGCCAAAACAGAACCTAAGAATATATATACTACTCCTAGTTTAACACCTAAAACTAAACCTGCAAACATGGAAAGTTTAACATCTCCCCATCCAAGTGATTCTCTTTTAAATGCTTTATCACCTAATACCTTTATAAGTAACATGATAACAGATAAGCTAAGTGCACCTATAAACATATTTAAAAGTGTCGTATATTCACCTGCAATCGCATAAATTCCCATCACAAGAAGTGATCCAATAACTAACACTTCATCTAATATAATCATATATTTAGCATCACTTATAAAAGTAATAACTATAACTGAAACCACTACAAGTGATATTAAAGTATTAATAGTCAATCCAAATATATAATAAGATAAGCAAAATAATATACCTGTTATAACTTCAGTTAATAAATACTCTATTGAAAGATTACTTTTACATTTTTTACATTTACCTTTTTGCATAAAATATGAAAGAATTGGTATTAATTCATACCAATTTAAAACATGTCCACATACATCACAGTGGCTTCTAGGTTTTATAATTGATTCATTATTTGAAAGTCTATTAGCTAAACAATCAAAGAATGAACCAAATATAGTTCCAGCAATAAAAATGTAAATATATAATATGTCCATATAATCACTTATTTCATTATTTCAGAATATAAACCAAACATTGGATAAATAATAGAAATAACTATTCCACCTACTACAACAGCTAAGAATATAATTAAAACTGGTTCAATTAAGTTTTTAATTGATGTAACTAATACTCTATGTTGTTCAGCATAATAATTTGAAACTTTCTCCATCATGTCTCCAAGTTCACCAGTAGATTCACCAGTAACCATCATATAATAAGCTACCTCTGGGATTGCCCAGTGATTTTTAAAGGCAGTAGATATTTTATCTCCTCTACCTATACAGTTAATTGTATTTATCATGATTTCACGATAAATTTCATTGTTTGTTATTTTACCTAATATATCAATTGATTTAGTAATAAATACATTATTTTTAAGTAATGATGCAAATGTCTTAGTGAATATCATCATTTCTTTATAAATAATTATATTACCTAATACAGGAATTCTCATAGCAATTGATTGTAACCAATATCTAAATGCTTTGATATTCTTATAAACTATTATAATAAATCCAATTATGACAAATATAATAATTATAATATTTAATAAATTAGCTTTTAAGAAATCCGATGCACCCAATAAGAACAACGTAATTGAATTAATCTTAGCACCTGATTGTTCATATATACCTTTAAACTTAGGAACTAAGAATAATAACATAAATATTACTACTCCAATTGAGAAAAACATTACCATGATTGGATAAGTTAAAGCAGACATCATTTCTTTTCTTGTAGTTTCAGTTTGTCTATAATACTCAGCCATTTCATCAAGCGTTCCTTCAAGATCACCTGTTGCTTCAGCACTTTTAATCATGTTGATAAGAAGTGTTGGGAATGCTTCTCCTTGTCTTTCAAGACATGTAGAAAAACTTTCTCCTAATGTTAAGTTATAAACAATTGAATTAAACGTTCTACCAATGTTTCCATTTTTACCCATTTGCTTAGTTAAAATTCTCATTGCATCTGTTAAAGGAATACCTGCTTTTAAATAAGTAGATAATTGTTCTAACCAGAATACAATATCTTTAATCTTAATCTTACTTGAAGCAAACTTAGATGGTCCATATAAAAGTTCAATTAAACCACTAGTCTTAATGCTATAAACTTGATATCCTTCATTTTCAAGGAAATTATATACTTCAGTTTTAGAATAAGCCATGAATGTAGATTTAACTTTCTTTCCATCAGGTGATAAAGCTTGATATTGATATGTAACAGGTTTAGCACTTCTTACTTCATTACCTGCTTCAATTGCATTTTGAAGATTTTTTCTTTCATTCTCTTCACTTTTATTCATGGTTTCAACTCTTGTTCTCTCTTGTCCTGCAAAAATTTTAGCACCATTTACACCTTGATTATATGAAGTTTCATCTTGTTTACTATAATTAACTCTAACTACGTTTTCTGATTTTGTTTCCGTCTTGATAGATTTATCACCCATCTTAACTTCTTCACCTATATCTACTTTTTTATTTTGATTAACTAAATCATAAAAAGCAATAGATATAGCTTTCCAACCATTTATTATTTTTGAAATGAAAAAATTAATAATGTAGTATGCACCTAAACAAACATATTCAAAGAAATGTAAAAAGAAATTAGGTTGTTTATGTTTAACTTCTTCCATAAGTGCACCTCCTTATTTATTCTCATTCTATATAAGTATAACATAAAAAAAAAGCAATTAGAATATTTGCTTTTTATTTTTATACTAAATATTTAAAATAAATAAATGTATTTATACATACTGTTAATATTATTAATATTAATGAAATTATATTAGATACTTTTTTCTTAATTTTAATAAGAAAATATATATTAAATACTAATGCAATTAAACATGATGCACATGATATATAAAAGTTAATATCTATATTTTCTTTATTAGTCATCAAAAATAATACTAATAATAAATTAAGTAAAAATATAATATATCCTATTCTACTATTTGTCTTATTCATATTACAACCTTGAAACAAAATAAGCTAATACAGTAATCACTAATAAAATAATAAAATAAATAAGTGATCCTTTAGATACAGTAAAGAACTTAATTGACTTATTAACCTTTTGAGACTTAGCATCTCCGGATTCTTCAAACTTCATTCCAAATGATTTTATCTTAGATAAATCATGTTCAGATAAAAGATATGCACCAATTGTATTATCATAATCGATGTATTTAACATCTGAAGGACACTTAAGCATAAGTACAGTCATGGTCATATCACCTATTGCACCTGAAAAATTAACTAAAGCATAAATAACTAACCAATCAATATGAAATATAATACCTATTGGTAATGCAATAATTGTTAATACAATTAAAGGCATTAATAAAGATATAATTATACCTTTCTTACTAATTTCTTCTTGACACATAGCATAGAAGACACCTTTTTCTAATGCTATTCCATATTTAATATTTTTTTTATTTTTAGCAAACATTGTATATCCTAATCCATGACATATTTCATGTAAAAATAAATATACAAAACTTCCCATAGAAAATAACATGATAGTAAATGAATTAAATGCTTTAAAATTTATCTTATATCCGCATCCTATAACAAGGGCTGCACCAAAAAAGAATAAAACAACAGCAAGTACATTCATGATTCCCATCTTTAATGTAAACTTATAATACTTCATACTACATCTCCTATCTAACTATTAAATATAATATAACTAATTGAATAATTAATATCAATGGTAATCCTATCTTAAACTTTAATTTCAATGTTTTATGATGAAATATACACATACCTAGAAGTCCACCTATAGAACCACCCACAAATGATAAGGTTATAAGTGATGCTTCACTTATCCTTGATAGATGACCGATAGCTAATGCTTTATCTATTCCAAACGCTATTAATGTAAATATATTTATAATTATTAAATAATATACTAACCATATATTATTATTAAATAATTCAATTATATTATTCATATAATCACCAATTATAATATAACACAAAAACGAAAGAATAACATCTTCCGTTTTATCTTGTCTGTCCACCTAATGAATACGCATCCATCAAAGCTTGCATGATTTGATCTTCAACAGGTACTCCATATTCAACTTGTCTATCTTTCATAAGATAATCAAAACACTTAATACAATATTTCTTTATTTGAGATGGTATTTTATACATGCTCTTTATCATATCTCTACTGTTATATTCATCATTAGTCATAGGTTGAATGTTCCCATTGATAAACTCTGGTATTGCTTGTTTTAATTGATCATATCCATATTTATTATATGTAGCTTTACAACCAAATAAGAATAAATTCAAATCATCTTCTGTAACAATCATTTCATCAATTAATTGAGTTTGTCTACTAGCAATTTCTTGTACATATCCATTTATATTTCCACCAGTTATATTTATGATATCTTGAGGTTTGATATTATCAATAAATAACTGTCTATAATTTCGATCACGTGTAATTCCATGATAATCATTGTTAAGTAATGAATACAATGCTTTAATAGAGTCAAACATAACACCTGTTTTTCTCAAATTATATTTAACAAAACTAGACACTAACTCTGTTTTATCAACTTGTTGAATAATTTCAGTTTGTCCATGTTGAACATTATTGTCTTGTTTTAATCTACTAGAATTAATAACAGTAAAAACATCCTTATAATTATTTGATTTTAAATTTATAATAATTGTTTGTATTACTGATTTATAGTTATTTAATGTAAATTCAGTAGCATCATAACCAAATATTTCTGAAATTCTATCTCTATCATCTATAAATCCTCTCGAACTTACAAATTCATTTAATTCAGTTTTATCGAAAAATACTTTTCTATATTTTTCTTCCATATATTTAACAAAACCTTCATAGCTAGCTGTATCAAAATGATGAAAAATATAATCACTTAAAAAATCACTGACAGTGCAATTGTAAGATATATAATCATCAAAGGCTACACCTACTACACCTGCTCTATTTAAAAATGGATTTGTAGGTCTAGCATTCCATGATAAATATGGATTTGTATTAATATAATTAATTACTTTTTCAGCATCAGCCATACTTGGCATACGTAGTACAATGCCATCACTTCTTAATCTATCAGCAATTTTTGAATGAGATCTCATTTTATTATTGGCAATATAATCAAATATTAATTTAATTCCTTTATTTTGGGCCTCAGGTTTTAAATTAATATATAATTTAACATCTTTTGAATCGCGTTCTTCATCTGTATCAAACTGAAGAAACTTTGGTTGTATCTCAGTCCAATAACAATTCATATTTGGATTATTGGAAAAATGACTAATATAATCATTAAATGATTGTCTTAAATCAGAGTATTTTTTTTGTTCAAACTCAGGTATTTTATAATTTTGTAAAAAAGTATATATAGGTAATCTATTATTCTTTTTATAATACTTAACTGCTTCTTTTATAAATTTATCAATTTCATTTTGTCTACTCATAATCAGGCTCCACGATTAATTCCTGGGTATTACTTAACTCTTCATTAACTTCATTAGTATCATCTTTTACAACTTGTTTTGTTCCAACTGCATAAAGAGCTAAATCATCTTTTTTATCTTCATTTTCATACCCAAAGTCTGATAATACAAAATCCTCATCCATATACAACGCTCCTCATTATAAATATTATAACACATATTTTATAACTGAAAAAAATAGGTTTATTTATTTTGTAAACCTATTTTCTAACTCTTATTTTTTTAGATTCATCTATAATATTTAAATCATCATCAGTTAAATATTTTTCTTTAACAATTTCATTTAAATGAGGAAAATATTTTTCATATCCTTCTCCTCTTAAAATATCTTTTGAAAAAGAAATATAATTTTTATCATAACTTCTTAAATGTGAATGACTTAAATCACATAATCTAAGAAATAATCTATTACCTTCATAATCTTTTAAATTAGTTAATCCTAAAATTTGAATAAAACGAATTTTGTTATTTGAATCATATTCACTTTCATATTTAGTTATAAAATCATATGCATCTCTAACACATGAAGTTAAATCTTTATAAAAGTTTTTAGAATAACCTAAATGTTCAGCTGAATCATTTTCAGTATTACTCACAACATCATAAAAATAAATATAACCTTCATTATAGTAATTAGTTAATTCTTCTTCTGTATAAAATTTACCATTTGGTAAAATATCATTTTCCATAAATTCTCCCCTTGTATCGATATTATAACATAGCAAATATTAAACTATAATATAATTTTACAAGTATTAACATTATTTTTAATTATTTTTCTTTACTATAAATATAGTATTCTTTTCAAATATACCAAAAGCAAATCCTAATTTTAAGAATATAGGCATATTCTTATATGCTTTAAAACTAGTTCTATCTAATAATTCTTTTACACTTATTTCTTCTTTATATCCATATGGATTTAAAATAGTTACTTTATCATTAGGTATATCCATACCAATTATCAATGAGTAATGAAGTGTCCATTCATCCTTATATTTAGCAGCCCATTCAAATGGAACAGGGATTTCCTTCTTTAGACTTGAATATACTTTATCAATTAATTCAGTGTTAGTTAAATATTTATACATAGTTGTTTTATAATCAGGAAATTGTTTATTCATTTCTTCTTCAAATTTTGATCCTGTTGAAGTTACAACTTTCTTATATTTATTATATAAATATTTTTCAGTTATACTTTCATTACCTGACCATTTAGCAAACATCTCAATGACTGCATATCCACATGAAACATCTTGTTTAATATAATCTAAATCATCAATTAATAATACATCTTGATATTTAGAATTAGAAGCTATATCTGAATAATCATTAGATATCTTTTTAGTCTTATTATTTAAATTTAACATAGCTATAACAATAACTATTGCTAATACTAATAATAAAATAACTAAACCAATTATAATATTTTTAAATAATTTCATTTAATTATATCCTTTCTATTTTATCTAAAAACTCATTTGTTTGTTTATACCATTCATATATTCCTTTTTTTCTATTCTTATAACTCTCTAATTCTTCTTCAGTATAATTAGGATTATTCTTTTTATATCTTTCAATTGTTCTATTATAACAATTATCAATGCATGTCCTAATCATGACTAGCTTACCCTTTAATAAATTAATATCTTTAATTGAGTGGAATTGAGCACAGTCAATTACAATAGTCTTATCATATTTACTACAATAATCTAATATATCTTTATAAATTAAATCAAAGTTTTCAGAACAATTAGGTAATACAGGATATTTCATTCTAAATAAATATCCTAACTCTTTATTTATACCATCACTTAATTCAAATCTTTTATCTGTAAATATATCATCTGTATCAACTATTAAGTATTCATCGCCTTTAAAGTGTTCTTCTGCATATGTAGATTTACCACTTCCTGATTGACCAGTTAAATTAATTACTTTATCTTTAGTTAATTCTTTTATATATGGTTCTTTATCTACATCTAATGTAATAAATAAATCATCTTTATTCATATTATTCACCTAATAAAATTATATCATTAAAAAAGATGTAATTTATACATCTTTTAATTGATTATTTATTTAATAGCTCTATTCTAATTCCTAATACTCCATATTGTTCTTGTTTATTTTTTGTATAAAATTGTTCAAGAACACCAATTAATTCTTCTTTAGTCATTGATTTATCAGCAAGAATTGAAATATCAAAATCTTTAAACATATCATCGAAGTTATTATATCTTAATAATCCAACTACTTTTGCTTCAAAAGATTCACTTAACTCAGGTTCTTTATAAAATACCAACGTATCTCCTAAGTTTATTCCTTGTCTTTTTTCATCATATAATCTTATTTCAATTCTTTTAGTACCATTAAGTATATAATTATAATACTTAGGTTGTAATTTCATTTCGTGTTTCATATCATTCTCCTTTATTTTAATGCATTAACTATTTCAATAAATTTCATTCCATTAGATGCTTTTATTAAAATAGTATCTTCATCTTTAATTATTTCTTTCAACTTATTTATAGCATCTAGATTATTATCAAATGAATAAACATTATCATTTAATTTATCTTTAGCAACATCTGCAATAAACTTAGCATTTTCACCTACAGTAACTAAGATATCAATTTGATTATCCACTACACTTTGACCAACACTTTCATGTAATTCTTTAGAATAATCTCCTAATTCTAACATATCACCTAAGACTGCTATTTTTCTTTTTCCCTTTTGATTCTTTAATACTTGTAAACTAGATTTCATAGAATCAAGAGAAGCATTATAGCAATCATTGATGATTGTTATATTATCTTTTTCAATTATGTTTAATCTGTTATTAGTTAATTCAAATTTACTTATACCTTCAATTATTTTATCGACTGGTACTTTAGATAAAACACCAACAGCAAATGCCATAAGTGAATTATACACAAATGCTTCACTTGGAACAGGACAAGTTACTTTATATACTTCATCTTTATAATTTATATTAAATATCGCTTTATCTTCATCTATATTAATATCAGTAGCTGTTACATCACTTTCATTTTCGATACCTACTGTCATGATATTATCTTTATTATTTAAATAATATTCATGTAATAAATCATTATCATTGTTAATTACTAATGTACCATCTTCAACTAATCCATTTTTAATTTCTAATTTAGCTTTTAATATATTTTCTCTAGATCCAAGATTACCTATATGAGCTGTACCAACATTGGTGATAACTGCAATATGAGGTTTAGTTATATTAGTTAAATAATCTATTTCACCTAGATTATTCATTCCCATCTCAATGACTGCACATTCTTCATCTTTTAATCTCATTAAAGTAAGAGGAAGACCTATGTCATTGTTGTAGTTACCTTCAGTTTTAAGTGATTTATATTCTTGAGATACAACACTATAAATCATATCTCTAGTACTTGTCTTACCTACACTTCCTGTAACACCTATAAATAAAGAATCACTGTTATCTCTTATATATGATGCAATTTTTCTTAATGCATTTCGTGCATTATCAACAAGTATAATTGGTTTATCATAGTTATAATCTTTATCTTCTTCAAATGAATCTCTTTCTAAAATACAGCAATTTGCACCTTTAGAAAAAGCATCTTGATATAAACTATTGCCATCAAATTTTTCACCCTTAATACCAATGTAAGTATCACCTGCATTTAATATTCTAGTATCTTTATTATATGTTTTACATATAGTTTTTTCATCACCTGAAAAAAGTGTTCCATCACATATATTAACTATTTGTTTAACTGTTAAATCGCTAAACATATATATCACCTCATCTTAAATTTTATGTTAACACATATTAATAAATAAAAAAAGAAGAGTTTTACTCTTCTATGGTTGTGGTTTATCAGCAATATCAGTGTAGAAACGGTTGCTTCATAAAACATGTGTCTCATATCTTCTACATTACTTGTATCTAAATAAGTTAAATATATTTTTATATACCTGCATCAATATCTATTTTTCTCCTTCAAGATATTTCTTATACATTTCATCCATCGAAGAAATATACTCTTTATCTTGTTTAATTCTAAATTTTTCATATTCACTTTCTGCTTTTTCAATAGCTTTTTTATGAGATATACTACCAGAATTTTTTAATATTTTCTTATCTCTAAATTCTAAAAGTTTATCTGTTGAATCAATCCAATTTTGCATTGTCATCACTTTTTCTTCTTCAGCCATATCTTCAGCATAATCTAAAAACAAATTAGTTAAACTATTTAATTTTTTTAATTCACTTTCATTCAAATAATTCTTAGCAACACTCACGTCATATTTATATATTAACCCATCTGGAGAATTTTTCCATGTTGTTAATCCCATATGATTAGCATCTGAATTAGCTCTTTCATATATAAGCTCAGCAGCTGTATGACCAGTTATAGAATAATGCAATTTATTTTGAACTATCTTAAAAAAAGCATATGCCTCTTCAGATTTTGAATCATAATCAGTTGATGTTGCAATAAATAAATCTGTTATTTTTTGATATGCCATTCTTTCACTTACTCTGATTGTCTTGATACGTTCTAATAATTCATCAAAATATTTTTTATCAAATCTATTTCCTTTAATAAATCTATCATCATTTAATGTAAAACCCTTAACAATATATTCTTTAATAAGTTTATTAGCCCATGTTCTAAATTTAATTGCTTTTTTAGAGTTAACTCTAAAACCAATAGATATAATCATATCAAGATTATAATACTTAGTTTTATAAAGTTGTTTTCCTTCATTACCCATATGTTCCAAAATGGAACATGTGCTACTTTCAATTAATTCTTCATCACTATAAATATTACTAATATGTTTAACAATAGCAGGTCTTTGAACATCAAATAAATTTGCAATTGCATTAACATTTAACCATACATCTTCGTCTATTAATCTTACTTCTACTTTGGTATTATTTTCTTCATCTTCATAAATAACTATATTATCTTCTGTACCTATTATTTTGTTATCCATTTTCCCCTCCTGATAGTACTAATTGTTATATATATTATACCAAACAAGCATTCGTAGTTCAATAAAAAGACTACTTTTTATTGTTGTAAACTATTTGGAGTATACTTCAATCTTCATAGCTTTTATACATAAATAAATTAGTATTATTCCATATCCAATTGTTGATACATACCATATGTTTTCATTAATTAATAAAGCACCAACAAATCCTATTAAACATAATAGACCAGATATTATTGATGTTCTTTTTATAGAAGTATATTTTTTATTCATATTTTACACCTTTCAAGTAAACATACTATTTCATAATATCTTATTTTTCAGATGTATGTTCATATTGAATCCATTCGTCTTTTAATAAACCAGTAATATATTCATCAACAATTAATCCTGTTGATAAACATTTATACCTTTGTCTCTTTTTTCCTTCAATTTGATAGCCAAATTTTTCTTGCATCTTTTTTGAACTTTCATTTCCTTCAAAAAATCCATTTTCCAATCTTCTCAAACCTAATACTTCAAATGCATACTTTATTCTTGCACCCCAAGCTTCTGTACCATATCCATATCCATGATACTTTTCATTTATCCATATTCCACCATGAGCTGTTCCTTGATCTAAATCTATACTTCTTAATTGAGTTGCACCTATAACTTTATTTTCATCTTTTAAAACTATTGCAAAGTTATATGCTTTATCTTTTAAAGATTTATTTATATATTCGATTGCATCTTCTTTAGTATATGGAAAAGGAGTATGACTCATCCATTTAGTTATATTTATATTATTCAATCCTTCAACTAAATCATCCGCATCTTCAAGTTTCAATTGTCTAAGTATTAATCTTTCAGTTTCAATTATTACTGATTCATCCATTATAACCACCATCCTATAGCCATTATAACATAGAAAAAAGATATCATAATGATATCTTTATATTCTTTCTAATATACATACTATTTATTGTAATTTATTAGCTAATTTATTATAGTTTTCTTCTTGATAAGAAACTAATTTATGTTTAGTAGGTAATGTCCATGGTGTTTTAGTTCCATCTAAACCTTTAAAATATATCTTTAACATTTTAGTTGAAAAACGTAATGGTAGTTTTGCAATTTCCATTTTTTCTATTTCATCTTTATTAAAGAATATATAATGTTCTATATCAGTTATAAAATCTTTAATATTAGGTATTAATTGTCCACTATTAACTAATGGTATTACACCTATTCCATTTTTTACAACATTAATTAAGAAACCACAATAAACATTTCTACTAAATGCTATTTTTTGTTTATCATTTAATTTACTATTAAATTCATCAACTATTCCTGCTACTGCTTGATTAACAGCATTATTTTTATAAAAAGTATTATTTTCAATACTTGAAGGAACATATTCTCTATTTAAAAGAACTAAAAATATATTATCATCTTCTAAACATTTAACACTTTTAAATAATTCTTTTACTGTATCTATATTTCCTATTCCATCTATATTAACATTTTCCATTTTTTACACCTCGAACTTCATTATATCAAAAAAGATACCTATTTGGTATCTTTAGTTTTAAGTATATTCAACATGAGTGTACTGTACTCAACGAACATATCATAATATCTTAATCTTACGAGATCCTTTATAATTCTTCTTTCTTAATTGAATAACAAAGTATATCTGAACGAGTCCCATCAGAGTTTACGTGTCTTTCTCTCAAAGTTGCATCATATTTCATACCAGCTTTTTGCATAATCCTTCCACTTGCTGGATTTATTGATATATGATTTGCTAATACTAAATAGAATTTTTCATCATTTAGTAAGTATTCAATTACCTTTCTTAATACTTCAGTCCCATATCCATGATTCCAATATTTTGAACCATAACAATATCCTAAAGCAATAGTATTATCTTTTAAATTTTTTTCAACCTCACCAATACTTCCAATAATTTCATGAGTATCTTTTAATTCAACAACCCAGTTATATAAGCCATTTTCATACTTGGAAAGTTTTTTAGTAATAAAATCTTTTGTTTCGTCAATATTTTCATGAGGATTCCAATTTAAGTATTTTGTGGTTTCTAAATCAGTCGCCCAATTACTAAACATTCCTTCTACATCTTCTATAGTAAACTTTCTAAGTATTAATCTTTCTGTTTCCAAAGTTTTTGTATTATTCATTCATATCACCCTATAACCATTATATCATATGTTTTCACAATTTAATTACATCGCAATATTACTAAAAAAAGATGAGATTATTTCTCACCTTAATGTACGAAAATATCTTAATATGACGATCGCTTTATATAAATATAAGCATAAGGATATCTGCAATTAAATGACATAATCCATGCGATACAATTGCATATCTAATATTATATTTTCTATAAAGATATCCAAATGCTAAACCTAATCCACTATTTAATAATAAACATCTAATAATTAATATTGGTGTTAATGTTGTCATAGTTGCAGTTGATGGAAGATGTCCAACTGCAAATAATAATGCTACTAATATATTAGCAATTACATATACAAAAGATGGTATTTCTTTTTTCTTCATTACTTTAGATATGATAAATACTATTAATGACATAAGAAATAATCTCATCATTACTTCTTCAATAATACCCCCAGCAAGTAATCCAGCAATAATTTTTGAAATTGTTGGAGAAGAATTATATTGTTCATTTACCCAACTATTTAAAGATCCAAATATTAATTTATCTCCAGGAAAAAGTAGTAATGCACCAACAATAGTAATAACTAAAGTTATAATTACTGCTTTTTTATCAATTTTAAACTCTTTCCATAAATCAATCTTCTTAGATAAGAATATACCAATACAAGCAAGTATTAAGCCATATAAAAAACCATATTGAACCATAGAAACTACTGCTAATATTTCTTTAGTTATATTTTGTTCTTGTAATTGTTTTAACATCTCACTAGATAAAGAATCATACATATAATATCCACTAAAGAATCCACCTATTAATCCACCAAGTAATACTAATAATAAAAACTTCCAATTCTCTTTAATAAAACTTTTCATTATTTATTTTCTCCCTTACTCATAACTTTCTTAGCCATGGTTCCTTTACCACATTTAGGACATTTTTGATATCTAGATGTACCAGCATGGGGTGCGAATAATAATTTAAAATAATTCTTTTCTTCAAATATGTGATGACAATGTCTACATTCATAATAACCTGAATCTACTTCTAACTTAAATCCATAGAAACATACTGCAAGTAATATAATTGTTGAAATAATAGTTATAGTTGCAAATATAGGACCCTCTCCCAAAAACAATGCAGATATAATTATAAGTGCTGTATAAAATACAAAAGCTGTTATTGTTATAACCCACATATCTGTTATTAATCTTTTGTTTTTAATTTCATCTTGTTTAGCTAATTCCAATAATAATTCCTCATTCTTCTGTTCATAATCTTTCATATCAATCTTTTCACCATTTAAAAGTTCATTGACATTTATATCAAGGATATTACATAAATCTAACATCTTATCCGCATCAGGTAGAGATAATCCTCTTTCCCATTTAGATACTGCTCTATCTGTAATATATAATTTTTCAGCTAAATCCTCTTGAGTTAATTTTTTATTCTTTCTACAATCAGCTATAAATTTTCCAATCTTAATTAAATTCATGAACTTTTTCTCCTTTCATGACTTAAGTATAGAATAAGCTATATATATTTTACACATACCATTGGTTGAGTTGATATTACATACATATTTTAACATAAAAAGACTCCGAAGAGTCTTTATTAATTTCTTATCCATTTATATGCTATATTTAATTGATTTATATTTTTGGTTTTATATATAACTATTTTGCAATTAAAAAAGATGTCTTTTAAACATCTTTAATTGTGTATTTTTTTTCATTACACATTTTAATAAATGCAGGTTCCCATGCAGGATAATTAAATGATGGATTATTCCCAGTATCTCCATGCTTTTCTTTAATCTTATTAACTTCATCAATAAAATATGGTTCAAACTCTTCATATATACTATTGTCTATTGATAATCCATTACCAAATCCCATATAAATATAAGTATATTTTTCATTTTTATTTGTTTCAGATGATTTATTCCACATATCCTTCCATAAAGGAAATTGTCTAAAAAATTTATCCAAAGTAATTTCTTCATTACCATTTGAATACATCCAACCAGAAACTCGATAAGGATTAAAAACATTTCCATTTTTTACAATGAAATAAGAACCATCCTCATCCCCCATTCTTCCAGGATTAGTTATAAACATAACATCTTTTTCATCTATTTTTTCAAAATCTTCTTTTGAAATATTAATGTATTTTATATTTTCCATATAATCACCGATTTAATTATAACATAGTTTTTATAAATCTCTTTATTCCTAATATCTTAATCTTCCGAACACTTTAAAATATTTGGTTCTATGTACTTTTGTATAAAATCAACTCTATCAAATACTAATGGCTTAAATGTAGATGTTACTGCTATAACAATATTTTTATCACTATTAACATATATTACATTACCACTATCACCAATAGCTGAATATATTTTCTTTTTATCATCTATAATCCACCATAAATAACCATATTGCATAAATGCAAATTTCTCATCACATTTTACATATGGTGTAGTACTTTGTTTAATCCATTTTTCTGATACTATTTGTTTATTGTTATATTTTCCTTTATTTAGACACATTTGTCCTATTTTAGCTAAATCTATAGCCGACAAACATAATCCAAATCCTGCTGTTGCTATTCCATCTGGATCACAAAACCATCCATTTTCTTTTGGTGATTTTGATGTTACAAAATCTATATGTCCTTCTTTATCTTTTACTGTATAACTTTTTCTAGATTCTATATCAAGCGGTTTAAAAAGATATCTATTTGCAAATTCTAATGTAGTCATTTGACTTACTTTTGTTATTATACTACTTAATATATGGATGCCTAATGATGTATATTTAAACTCTCCTGTTATTCCACTTTTCCCACCAAGTAAATCAAGAGCTGCCTTTGTCCAATCATCACTCATACATACTTTAGACCATGGTTCTGATTTAAATTTATAAGGTGCTGTCATAGTAAGTAAGTTATAAAGTGTTATTTCTTGTATTGTTTTTTCTCCTCTTTTTATTTCATAATTAGGAAAAAAATCTAATACTTTTTGATTAACACTTTCTATCATTCCTTTATCAATTGCAATCCCAATAAGTAAAGATATAATGCTTTTGGTTACTGATGCAATATGAACATTATCAGTTGATTTAAACTCATTCCAAGTATCACTATAAACAATTTTATTATTCTTAATTGCCACTATCTGACATATATTAGATTGTTGTTCTTTTACAAGGTTATGAATTTCATCTTTATTCATAAAAAATCGACTCACTTTCATATAACATTATATCATATTTAAAAAATATCAATTGTTCGTTATATTACTAAAAAAAGATGAGATTTCTCTCATCAGTTAGTACGGGAATGTCTAAATATTACGGGCATTTTAAAGCTAAGATTTCTCTGAACTTTAATCTACTCTTTATCTTTCATATTTAATTTTTAATTATAAGTCAATTGTTCTGTTTTAGCAATTGAAAATGCTACCAAAAATACTATATCAAGATTTTTTTCTTCACATGTAACATCATAAAAACGATTTAGTGTAATTAAAGATTTACCTTTTGGTGAAGATGATGCAAGCGTAGCTATTTCTTTTCCTTCTAAAGAAACAATATGAGTCATACCTATTTTATTACCTGATATATGTGATTCAATTCTAATACCTTTATCGTGTAAATAATCCCATATCTTTACTCCATCATATTTAAAATATGATTTTGTAGATAGATAATCAATTATTCCATTACCATTATTTTGTTCAATAGTTATTGTTTTCCCTATATTATGTGTTTCTGTTTTATTTGTAATATGATTAATAAAATTAAATGGTGAAGCTCCTAATAACTTAAATTTTGTCATTTGTCCTTCATAAATAACATTATTATTCTCATCTTCTAAATAAAATCCTTCTTTAAATGTACCTGTTTTAGGCTTTAATAAATATTTATTCATTATTCCAACCTCTTTCTTGTTCTTTCATTTTCTTATATCTTTTAATTGCATTTAATCCACTCATAATTCCACCAACTAAAGATATAATTCCTGCAACCACTATAACTATTGGTATAATAAGGCTTTTTGTTTGTGTAATTTGACTTGGATCTTTTGGATTATAGTAAATTTTCATTTTATCGCCAACATTATACTCAGACACATCATCAAGTTTTGCATCGTATTCCTTACCATCTACAGTATATTTAACAGTAACATTATATGTTGCATCAACACGATTACCATCAATATCTGTATATTCTTCTTGTGATAATTTCACATTAGAAACAATTGCTTCTATTTCAATATAATTTTGATTATTACTATTAATAACAAACATAATTACACCAAAGACAATTAAAAATATTCCTAATGGTATAAAAAACCTCGCTGTATTAGATTCACGCATAAATGTAAATATTTTATTCATAAATTCTCCCTTCTAATATAATTATAACATAATTTCTTAATTCTTGATATTCCGTGTCGCTTTGGCATTTATATTGCAATATCTTAATATTCCAATCTATTTTATTTTTTCACTTACTTCTTTTGATATTTTTCTTGGACCTCTTATTGCTTTTATTCCCAATTTATTTAAATATTCAAAAGTATAATCCTTGTTTTCTAATTTCTTTAATAATTTTATTTTCATAACACGACTCATAGAAACATTTTTATCTTTATATTCATATGGTATATTTACTTCTATTGCCTTACATTTATACATTATTTTAGAATATGGATTTGCTACATATAAATAAACTATATCATTAACATGAATATCACTCGATTGTTTCCATATAATTTCATCACAACTATTAAAAGCATTTACAACATCATAATATT
>Ga0247610_10000897_pt1 | contig 39357 bp, 56 predicted proteins | sample 174DNAGHGhighgp2_FD_193483 | JGI IMG/M metagenome (GOLD analysis project Ga0247610, IMG submission 193483) | Sheep rumen microbial communities from Palmerston North, Manawatu-Wanganui, New Zealand - 1742 DNA GHGhigh gp2 | ecosystem: Host-associated > Mammals > Digestive system > Stomach > Rumen...
TGGCATCTCTCCCCCCGAAACATTTGAAAGCTTTTTTTAGGCAGGATGGTGAGCCATGGCAAAGAGTGCGGTATCGATGTGTAAGAAAGTGAATAAGGACATCAAGTCCCAGGCGATGACTCTTGCGAAAGCAGTCCTTGCCATGCAGGAGAAGATTGAAGAACAGATCCCGACTTATAAGAGTCTTCCCCTTGCTCAGGAGCTCACCACTACGCAGGGTGAGAAAGCTCTGAAGAGTAATCCGGCAATGCAGGAGTTCAGGGCGACTGTTCGAGACTATGCCTCAGCGCTTAAGGATCTTAATACGCTGATTGAGGAGCATTCCACAGAACAGTCTGCGAGCGTGTCTGCACTTGATAGTCTGCGCGACCGGCTTAAGATGGTTGAGTAAATGCTGGGATATACAGAGCCGAGGATTTACACTCCACCGCTGCGGGATCTGACGGAAGAGACAAGCCTCGGATTCATGTGCATTGAGTACATGACCAAAGTTCTCGGAAAGAAACTTTATCCATGGCAGGAATGGTCTCTGATACACGCCCTGGAAATCACCGGAGACATCCGGAGGAGCTGGCGCTTCCGCTTCAGGACGATCTTGATCGAAGTGGCCAGACAGAACGGCAAGACCGTCGACTCGGAGGGCATCGCGTCCTTCTTCCTGAATGTCCTGGGCGTAAAGAGTGTCTTCGGTACATCACTTTCCCTGGATAAGGCAGAAGAAGTCTGGGAAGCGGTTGTTGCTGATCAAGAGAATACACCGGACCTCTGTGGTGAGATAGACAGAGTTGTCCGAACGAATGGAAGTAAGCGACTGATCCTTAAGGGCGGTCGCGCTTATAAAGTCGGAGCGCCGACAAGACGTGCCGGTCGTGGTGACTCGAATGACTTAGTTCTTCTGGATGAGGTCAGAGAGCATCGGGACTGGGAGACGTGGTCTGCTGCAGTCGCAAGTACGAATGCGAAACCGAATGGTCTTGTTATTTGTTTCTCGAATGCTGGTGACCCGGACAGCATAGTACTCCGACAATTAAGAAGTCAGGCCATCGCTGCCATTGAAGGCACAAAGGCGATGGACCTCGGCGGTGAGGTTGATGCAGCAACGCTCGGACTGTTTGAGTGGTCATCTCCGGATGATGCACCGACGGATGACATTGATGCTCTGGCTCACGCAAATCCCGCCATGGGATATGGTCTGCTTACGGAGCGGGCGCTTCTGTCTAACCGCATGACGTTTCCGGAGAATAAGTTCCGGAGTGAATGTATGTGTCAGCAGGTTGAGACGATATTGCCTCAGCCGTTTCCTGACGGATCATGGAATGCATGCCTTGACAATGAGTCGAGGATTCCGCCGGAATCGGATCTGTACTTCGGTATTGACTTATCCGATGACCGCCGGTGGACATCCATAGGAGTCTGCGGACTCCGGGAAGATGGAAACTGGCATGTGGAAGTCGTGGCCAGAGCTGTCGGAACAGAGTGGGCGATTGACTGGTTCCGCGCACGTGCGATGAAAGGCAAGATGCGACTTGCCTTCCAGGGAAGAGGAGCTCCGGTAACTGGACTCGCAGAACAAATCTGCACAGTACAGAACGTGGAGCGTATCGCTATCGAAGGATCCGAGCTGGCTTCCGGATGGGGCCGGTTCTGGGACGGGGTCGCTGCGAGTGATCCGGCACTGCCGCGAGGCGGTGCGAAGATATTCCACCTGCAGCAGCCTATCCTCGATACGCCTGCGAAGACGATGCAAGTCCGCCAGATGGGCGGCGGCGTGGCTTTACCTGATCGTAGGAAAAGCCCCGACGATATAGCGCCGTTGTTTGCCTGCATAATGGCATTCACTGCAGCAACTAAGATTACAAAAGAGAGTAACAAGATATATGATTCAGCCTATGCTCGTGAAGGGTATGGGCTTGTATTCTGTTAGGAGGCACGAAAAATGCCAAAAATAGTCGAAGCGCTTCGGAATCTTTTCGGGCGCAATGAATATCATATTGAGATTACACCTGAACAGATCCCGATTGTGGAGGGACTGACAGCGCGACAGCTTTACGCGACGCAGTCGAACCTGCACACGGTCATTTCTTTCCTCTCCGCCAGCGTGGCGCAGCTGCCCCTGAAGGTCTACACCCGGGACGGGGAGAACGCCAGGAAAAGAGACAGAACGAGTGCGGCGGCGAAGCTGCTCTGGCTTCCGAACCCGGACCAGACTTGCTACGAGTTCATCGAGGGACTGCTCACGGAGTTCTTCCTCATGGGTTCCGTTTTCGTGTGGGTCCTCCCTGATGCGGAATCTGCGAGCGGGTACCAGCTGAGGATCATCCCGAGAGAGTGGATCGTCACGACGACCAGCGCGACCAGCTACGCGCCGGACAAGATCATGATCTCCGCAAAGACGGGATCGATCGTCGAGGTACCGCGTGAAATGTTCGTTCAGTTCAGGATGTATAACCCGGGGAACCCTGGCGGCTATCAGTCACCGATCTCGGCGCTGAAACAGACACTCACGGAACAGGTCAACGCGGATAAGTTTAGGACGGACATCTGGAGATCTTCTGGCAGGTTCAACGCCTATCTGACCAGGCCGGCCAACGTGCAGCCCTGGGATGAGAATCAGCGCAAGGCATTCCTTGCAGCTTTCCGCGAAGGCTGGGGAAAAGATGGGGAGAACCGGGGGAAAATGCCACTCCTGGAGGATGGCATGGAGATAAAGACTTATCAGTTTAATGCTAAGGAAGCGCAGTACGCTGAGACCAAACAGCTCAGCCGCGAGGATGTGGCCGCTGCCTATCACGTAAATCCTTCGCTGATCTGGCACACGACTACGCAGACTTACGCGAGTGCTAAGGATAACGCCCGCGCGTTATACGCGGACTGTCTCGGTCCAGTGCTTCAGATGCTCCAGCAGCGCATCAACTCGTTCCTGCTGCCGATGATCGGCGCGGATCCGGACACTTACGTTGAGTTTTACCTCGACGAGAAGCTCAAGGGATCCTTCGAGGAGCGTGCTGGCATCCTGCAGAGTGCTGTCGGTGGTCCTTGGCTCACTCGAAATGAAGCGAGATCAGACAACAACCTTCCTCCCGTTGAGGGCGGTGATGAGCTGATCGTTCCGATGAACGTGACCGAAGGCGGCCAGGCGTCACCTCAGGACACGCACATGGACGCGAACGCTGGCTGCTCGTGCCACAAGTACAGGATCCTGGTCGGCGGCGAGGAGCTGAAGAGCAAAAAGGAACCGATCAGGCTCAAGGCCAGATCGTCAAAGGACGAAGACGAACAGATGACGGAGATACTCCGGAAGTTCTTCAAGAGGCAGGCGGCCTCAGTCATCCCTAAGATCGGCGCAAAAGCCGAGAACTGGTGGGACGTGGATCGCTGGAACGAAGAGCTCGCGGATGACATCGAGCCGCTGATTGATGAGATAGCAGACGCTCACGGTAAGGAAGCCGCGGATGCCCTGGGTGCGAAGTATGACTCCGAGATTACGAGGAAGTACCTCCGAGCTCTCTCGGAAGGCAGAGCAACGGCGATCAACTCGGCAACGTATAAGAAGCTGCAGGCAGCGCTTGACTCTGATGACGAGGACGACACGCCGGAGCACGTCTTCGAAGTTCGCGAGGACGCGGACTCCGGAACTTTCGGCCGATCGATGGCCACGGCCGTCGCAGGCTGGGCCGTAACGCACGAAGCTCCACAGCAGGCAGAAGCTCAGGGAATCCACAAGACCGTGGAAAAGACGTGGATAACCGGAGATAATCCGAGACCGGAGCACGCCATGATGAACGGTGAGACGGTTCCGGTCGATGAGGCGTTCTCAAACGGCTGCTACTGGCCGGGAGATGATAACGGAGATCCGGACACTACATGCGGATGTAACTGTTCGACACAAATAACCATAACGGAGGAATGAAGACATGAAAAAGAAGCATTTAATCAAGGGCGCAGCTCCTGAACATAAATACAAGAGCTTCGCGCTGAAGTTGAAGTCAGATGAGGGTGCGGGAACCATTAGCGGATACTTTTCTACGTATGACAGAATCCCGGACAGCTACGGAGATGTCATCGAAAAAGGAGCCTTCACTGAGACCATCGAAGCACGGAAGGAATCCGGCCATCCGTTCCCGCTTTGCTGGAACCACGATCTTAACCAGATCATCGGCGCCGTCGATATGATCGAAGACACTGATCATGGCCCGCTGATGACTGCACACTTCTTCGATACGGCACTTGCACAGGAGAAGCGTGAACTTGTGAAGCAGGGCGTTGTATATCAGTTCTCTTTTGCGTATGACGTAAGAGGCTGGGTGAGACCGACAGAGGACGAAGAGAAGGCAGGAATCATGAACATCTTAACAAAGCTCGACCTGTTCGAGGTTTCCATTGTTCCAATTCCCGCAAACCCTCGCGCAGAGGTAACGGACATCAAGTCCGGAAGGCGTAACAGTAAGAAGGACGCCGACGCTATTAAGCAAGCTATCGCGCTTTTACAGAGCGTGTTAGACGATGCAGATGATGACGACGAAGGAAAGGACGACCCGAAGGACAACCCGAAAGGGGAGGATTCTAAGGGGAGCAATCCGGAGAAGGATCGCCTGCTCAACTTCATCAAAAAAATAAACGATAAAAAGGAGAATTAAATCATGGCTACTATGAGAGAAAGACAGGCCGAGATCAAGGCCAACCTTTTAGATCTTCAGTCGAAGATCGAATCCGGCGACGCTGAGGCTATCAAGTCCGCCGGCGCTTTAACTGACGAGTATGAGCAGCTTGAGACCCGTATCAAGGATGCGGAGAAGGCTGCGCAGCTCCTCAAGAGAATCGGTCGCGGAAGCGATTCCGACGACAGCTCCGGAAATGGAGAAAAGTACAAGACCATCGGTGAGAAGGCCGCAGCTATGGTCAAGGCCGCCGGCATTTCACCCGAGAATCATGGCTCTATCGTTGCTGCACTTGAGAAGAGTGCCTCCGATCCTCAGCTCGATCCCGCGGGCGATTACATCGGAGCGATTCAGGAGGTCGACTATAACATCCTCCAGGGTGTTCGCCGTCCTCTTACCGTTGCTGGTCTGTTCGGTGTGGAGAACACATCCGCTGCATCCGTTTCCTACTTCGTAGAGGGCGCAGCTGAAGGCGGTCCTACCACAATCGCAGAGAACGGAGCGTATCCTCAGCTTCATGTCGGCGAGCCTACTAAGGTCACCGAAGCAATCAAGAAGATCGGTACCTTCTGGAAGGACTCTGACGAGCTTCTTTCCGACGCTCCGAGACTTGCGCAGCATATCAACGAGCGCGCTGACTACCTGATGGATATCGTCGAAGAGGATCAGCTCTTTGCTGGTAACGGAACTGGTGCAAACATCTCTGGCTTGATCAACAGATCCGGCCTGCAGGTTATGTACTACGATCCCACCTCTATCCTCGATCTTCTTCTCAAGATCAAGTCCGCGAAGAAGTTCATCAAGAAGCTCACTCCCGGATTCCGTGCAGACGGTCTCCTGATCAGCGACGACGACTGGGATGCTCTTACTTCCCTCAGGGACAACAACAACCAGTTCCTCGCCGGCGGTCCATTCTACGGCATGTATGGCAATACTCAGGTTGCTGAGGAACCTCCTCTTTGGGGTCTCCGTTCCGTTCCTTCTCAGGCTACTCAGGAGGGTCTCATCGTCGTAGGTGCTTGGAGGCTCGGCGGTTCCGTTCTTCGTAACGGCGGAAGATCCGTAGAGGTCACCAACAGCAACGAGGCAGACTTCATCAACGGCAGAGTAACCTTCAGAACTACCGAGAGATGCGGTCTCAAGGTGCCCTACCCTAAGGCTTTCATGAAGCTCAAGAGCGCGACCTTCACAGTAGAGGGCGAGAGCGCTAAGTATGTCGCTAATACTCAGTATTATGCACGTACTGGATCTGCCGGCGCTTACATCTACACCCTCGTAGATACGAGTGCATACGTTGCCGGAACCACATCCACAGCTGGACTTTATAAGGCAACAGCTATCTGATCGAAGGCTTTGAGTAGGTGACGCGTATGGATAAAAAGAAATACTTATACGAAGGCGCTTTTTGGTTTTTCGAGGAAGGACGACAGCCCGAAGGCGCTGTAGAAGTCGTCGAAGAAAAAGCAGAAGCGAAGAAGGCAGAGCCGCAGTCCGAAGGCGCTGTAGAAGTCGCTGAAGAAAAAGCAGAAGCGAAGAAGGCAGAGCCGCAGGCCAAAGCGGTCGAGCCTAAGAACAAGGCAAGGGAGACGAAAAAGAAATGAGTCTGGCTACAAACTGGGGTTACAACTTAACAGGGAAAACCACAGCGCTCCATGATCTGATCACAGTCGATGAGTTCAACACTTTCACAGCCGGCAAGTATACCGGAGACACTCGCATCGCGTCCGAGATCAAGGCCGCATCGCAGGCGATCCGGAATTACTGCGGCTGGCACGTGTATCCTTCGGCCGAGTGCGAGATGACTGAGCGCCTGCTCTACGGCAACGGACGTGCAAAGCGAGTCGGCAAGGATCTCATGATCCAGCTGCCGGCGAAGTATGTGACAGCGGTCAGCGCCGTCGTGATCGATGACGTGGCTTTCACGGATTACGCTTTCGACGAAGACGGGATCGTTCATGTCTTCGATGCTACGGCGATGAGCCGGAAGAGCGTCGTTGTCGTTACTTATACCGCAGGTATATCCGAGGCACTCATGGATTCCGTCAAGGAACTCGTGGCGCATCGTGTGAACCACGCTCTGGCATCGTCCAACGGTATCACGAGCGAAGCGGCCGGAGGCGTGTCGGTGACGTATAACGCGGGATGGGTGAACTCTGCAAGGGCCTCAGCTTTGCCGGACGACAGCAAGGAAGCTCTCGCGCCGTATAAGATCCAGGGGGTGTTCTGACATGGTTGGAAGTTTTGCAAATGACACGATCACGAGAATCCGCCCTGGCACGAAGTCAGTCAGGGGTTCAGACGTTCCTGACTGGGGGCAGGCTTCCTCCTTGGTAATAGCGGGTTGTTCTGTTCAACCGGCCAGCACGATGTTGTCGCAGGATGGCAGAGTGTTAGGCATCATGGATGGGATGACCTGCTACTGTCCTTATGATGCGGACATCCAGGAGGGAGACCGAATCCAGTATGACGGTCTGACCTATGTCATAAACGGAGCACCACGTAAGTGGAAGTCTCCGACAGGTAACAGAAGCAACATGCAGCTGAACCTGGAAAGGTGGAAAGGGTAATGGCAACGAAGGTAAAGATAGAATTTAAGAGCGAAGGATTCAGACAGATTCTGATGGGTTCCGGAGTTCAAAGCGTGGTTCAAAGTGCTACGGACCGTATCCAGACCAGAGCGAATGCCGATATATCGGGAGAGAGCGAAGGCTTCTCTTCACGTGTTTGGCAGGGTAACTATGGCGGCGGAAGGTGGATCGGCAGTGTGAGTACAACGGATCTGGAATCCCAGAAGGCGGAAGCTGAGAATAAGGCTCTGAGTAAGGCGGTGACAGGATAATGGAAATACAGAGAAGCATTGATATTGAGGACGAGGTTCGCAAGGTTCTGAAGGACCATCTGACGACATATTGCAGACCGCTTCCGAAGACATATACTCTGCCGTGCATTCTTGTCACGCAGGTGGGAGGATCTGACACAAACCAGGTCGATGCGTTTGATATTGTTCTGGATTCCCGTGCAGATACCGAAGCAGATGCCTTGCGGGCGTTACGAAACGCTATCGGAATACTTCGTGCCGTTGTAAAAACCCAAAGCACACCCATCAATAGTATCAAAGTAAACAATTCCGGATCATGGGGAGTCGATCCCGTTCGTCCGGACCTCTCGATGTGCTCTGCGCGGATCCGCGTGGCAGCGCACCTTGAGAAAGTAACCATAAACTAACAAACGGAGGATTGAAAAATGAGCACTAATGCAGTAAACATTGGAACCGGCAACGCATCCGGAATGTTCTATCATGCCGCTCTTACACCTACACCGCCCGCAATGCCTACATCGCCCTTCGATACGATGGAGGGCTTTACCGAGGTCGGTTTTGTTGGTGAGGACGGTCCTTCCTGGACTCCCTACGGATCCACGGAAATCATCAGAGCATGGTCTTTGGCAACTGTTAGAAACATCAAGACTGAGAAGGGCTCTGTCACTGTACCGGTAATATCCACGACCGAGGAGTCCCTGAAGACCGTATTCGGTGCGGGAGCGGTAACCGCTACAGCTGCAAACACAACCCACGGCAACCTTACCACAGTTGAAACTGCTGAAGGTCCTTACAACGAGGATGAGGCATTCGTTCTTATCGGCAAGGACGGAGATGACGGCATCATGCTGTCCTGCGCTTCCGGTCGTGTGACTGATATCGCAGAAATCGGACTTGCACCCGGCGGAGCTATCATCTGGAGCATCACCATCACCGGTGACTGGACGTTCGTTAAGGATGACGGTCAGGTTAAAACCAGCGGCTAAATAAACAAACAAGGAGGAAGAAACAATGGCAGAATTTACACTTAAAAGACATGAAGCGAAAAAGCTGAAGATTAACATCGGCGACAAGTCGTACTATCTCCCGCTTTCCGGAAGCATGAAACCGAAGGAAGTAGCCGGACTGGATACTGTTGAAGCGACTCTTGATTTCATGAAGAAGTTTATCCCGGAGGACGTCATTGACGATCTTACCCAGGACGAATACAACGAACTCGTGAAGGCGTGGGGCGAAGCTTCTCAGGAAGCGTCAGGTCTTAAACCGGGGGAATCGTCAGCCTCGCGAAGTTCGTAGAAGAGCATCACGAGGCGCTTGAATCAGACCTGTTGAAAAAGACAGGGCATGAGCTGAATGATTTAGGGAGCACTCTTTCGTGGGGTGCTCTCTCTTCGTTCGTTACGAACTTAGATGCGGAATCGGCCACGGCAAGAGAGATTGAACCGGAACTGGCATCATGGTCTTCCGTAGCGAAAACGAACGCAATTCTGGCGGACATCTTTGATATGCTCGCCGCCATCAATTCGAATCTGAAGGCATTAGGAAGCGGATCCAGAGCGAAGACTCCGGAGAGGTATCCGAGACCGCAGAAGAAAAACAAGGACAGGATATTTACATCATCAATGCCTATGGCTGAGATGAGAGCATGGATAGAAGAAAGGAGGCGAAGACATGCCCGGAATGATTGAGGTTGCTCAGGCTACAGTGACTATTATCCCTACTATGCAGGGAGCGCAGCAGACTATCACGAAAGAGATGACAGGTGCCAGCGCAGTAGCAGGAACTGCTGCCGGAAAAATCGCCGGATCTAACATGGCTTCGTCCATCGGCTCTACGATGAGTAGCGCCGGAAGTAAACTTACCAAAGGAATCACGATTCCTTTAGCTGCAGTCGGTGCGGCTTCTGTAGCAGCATGGAAAGAAGTTGATGCCGGTCTGGATACAATCGTTCAAAAGACCGGTGCATCCGGAGCGGCCTTAGAGGATATGAGCGGTATCCTCGAAAATATAACTGCGACAATCCCGACGGACTTTGCCACGGCAGGTGCCGCAATCGGTGAGGTCAATACACGTTTCGGTGTAACCGGTAAAGAGCTGGAGACTCTTTCCGGACAGTTTATCAAGTTTGCGCAGTTAAATAATCAGGATGTCAGCACATCCGTTGATAATGTAAGTAAAGTTCTCGCCGCTTTCGGTATGGACGCAAGCGAAGCGGGTATGATGCTCGATGCATTGAACACTGTCGGTCAGCAGACCGGAGTGGATGTAGGTAATCTGGCTCAGCTTATGAGTACGAACGCAGCGTCCTTCCGTGAGATGGGAATGAGCGCTGAAGAGGCAGCAGCTTTCTTAGGTTCGGTAGATATGGCCGGACTGGATGCATCTCAGATGGTAGTCGGTTTAAGGACTGCCATGAAGGAAGCGGCATCGGAAGGCACCACGCTCGATGCAGTGATTGCCGGATTCACAGAAACAATGAACAGCAATGCCTCTGAGTCTGACAAGCTCGCTGCAGCTTATGAACTCTTTGGGTCCAGAGCGGGCGCGGCTATCTATAATGCAGTGTCAAATGGCACTCTTGATCTGGCGACATTTACGTCGAGTCTGGGAGAGTTTGAAGGTTCTGTATCGGAGACCTTCGAGGCAACTCTGGATCCCATGGATCAGTTCACAACCGTCATGAATCAGTTAAAGAGCGTGGGTGCAGACCTTGTGGTCACAGTAGGTCCCACTCTTGCAGAAGTGCTTACACAGGTTGCCGATGTCGTTAAGGACATCTCTGCTGCATGGGGTAATCTGTCCCCTGAAATGCAGGAGTTCATTGTTAAAGCCGGACTGATAGCAGCTGCTGCCGGTCCTGTTCTTTCCGTCGGCGGAAAAGCGGTAAGCGGAATCTCTAAGCTGACCAGCGGTATCGGCGGACTTGCAAGCAAGCTCGGCGGAGCATCTTCGAGTCTCAGTTCTTTCGGATCGTCTGCATCTACTGCAGCATCCGGAGCAAGCGCGGCAGGCAGTTCCTTCGCACAGATGGGCGGACAGGCTCTCTTACTTGTAGCGGCAGGCGCAGCAGTTATGCTTATCGCAATGGGTATCAAGATTCTGGCGGATGCAGCGATTGCACTCAACCGGGAAGGTCCGGGAGCTGTAGCTATCCTTGTTATCATAGCGGGAATTGCGGTCGGTATGACGGCAGCAATCGTAGCTATCGGCTCTGCAGCAACTGTGGGTGCCGGCGGACTTATGGCTATGGGTGCGGCTGTGTTCTTGGTATCTGCTGGTATCTCGCTTATGATCTTATCGTTGACCGTGTTCTGTACACAGCTTCCCACAATCGCTGAGTATGGTGGCGCGGCGGCTCTTGCTTTGATAGAACTGTCGGTCGGCATGGCACTTCTTGCAGGTGCTGCGGTTGCTTTGACAGTAGCACTTATCGGATTACTTATACCGCTCGGACTTGCAGCACTCGAGATGGCAGGGCTTACTCTGGCATCCGGAGCGATGACTGCAGCGTTCGTGGTGGAGACAGTATCGGTTATTGCCTTGACCGCTGCCATGGCGCTTAATGTAGCGACTATGCTTCTGCTCACTGTTGCAACTCTTGCAGCGGCAGTAGCTACCGCTGCTCTGGATGTAGCCATCATCGTTGCAACTGTCGGAGCGTTAGCTCTTACTGCAACAGTTGTGCTTCTCACCGTTGCACTCGTTGCAAGTACTGCGGGATTTGTAGCCGGAACGGTGGCGATAGTGCCTTGGACGGTCGCTGTTGTAGCGGCAGAGGTTGCACTGGTGGCACTCTTAGCTGAGATGCTTCTTCTGGATGCAGAGCTTGTGGTTATGGCGGGCGCTTTGATTTTGGTAGATAACAAGATGAAGAGTATCGCAAGCTGTGCGAAGTCAGCAGCAGACGATATGAAGTACATGACTGACGCTGTAAATGTCGTGGATCAGTTCCTGAACACATTGAAGGATACTGCAGGAAATGTCATCGGCTATGTTGTAGATCTTTTTGCGAACGACGCACAGATGATGAGCACGACCGGTGCTACTACGATGACTGCGTTGACAAACACGACCACAACCGGAGCAAATAACATCAAGACCACATGGACCGCAACGCTTACAGCCATCACAGTGGCTGAGGCGACAAGCTCTGCGGTTATCGTAGCCGCATGGGTAACAATGTTCACTAATCTGAACAGCACCACGGATAGCAAAATGAACGAAATGAAGGGAACGGTTAAGTCCGGTCTTCAGGAAATTCAGGATGCTTTCCAGAACACCGAGCTGAGCTTCAGCCGGAACATTGCACTTCCGCACTTTTCCTTCAGCGGTTCGTTCGACATGAAGAATGGTCTGGCTCCGTCCGTCAATGTCGAGTGGTACCGGAATGCGGCGACGCAGGGTGCAAGATTCAGCAATCCTTCCATCATCGGAGTAGGCGATGCGTCACAGCCGGAGCTCCTTATCGGTGAGACGACGCTCTTCCAGCAGATTCGTGAAGCTTCGGGAGAATCCGGAGACATTATCATTCCGGTATATCTGGGTGGTGATGAGATTGATACGGTGGTTGTTAAAGCAAACCAGCGGAACAACTACAGAAGCGGAGGTCGGTCATGATCCAGCTTATTATAAACGGAACAGAGATAAAACTAAACGCGGGCTCCTATAAGGAGTTCCCGCGCGTTAAAGAAAATAGAAGCAAAACGGAAGCGGGAACCACACACCGCGATATTATCCGGACCGGCATCGGCCATCTTGAAGTGTCAATGAACTCTGACGATGTGGAGAAGGCGTTCTTTGACGACTGCGTGGATGCGTCGGAGCTTACCGTGAAGTACTGGTCGGAACGAGCAGGAGCGCTTGTTACGAAATCAATGTTCATGGATCCGGATTCTTACAGTGCGGACCTGGTTGTGGAAACGAGTATACATCGCTATTACAATATATCGTTCACTTTGGAGGAATTTTAAGTGTATAACGTATCGGCTGATTATTTAGAAGCGATAAAAAAGCCGGCAATCCGATCCAGAGTAACGGGATCCATCGCCGGAAAGTCTTTCGGTGATAATAACATCCTGGAAGGCAGTCTATCCATAACGAACCAGAACAGTGGCAATGATAATGTGCAGATCGGTACGGTCTACATCGGAGAACTGTCAGTAACGCTCCGGGGATTAAATCTTGAACGGTACAAGCTTGACGGCAAAGAGATTGCATTGTTTTTCGAGCTTTTACTTCCCGATGGATTGACGTGGGAATCTGTTCCGCTTGGCCGATATTATGTCGGTGAGGCGAATCATACTGCTGCTGGTGTAGTGATCAAGGCTTACGATGTCATGAGTAAATTTGACAGAATCTGCACCGGCGGTGCTGTTACGGGTACTCCGTATCAGCTTGCAAAGTATGCTTGTGAGGCTTGCTTTGTTACTTTGGCAACAGATCAGACAACCTTTACAGCATTCGCTAACGGTTCGGAAGTATTGTCGCTCTGGCAGGATGGAACCGATATTGAGACCTGGCGTGATTTTTTATCCTGGGTGGCGCAGTCTTGTGCGTGTTATGCTACCGCAGATCGTTTTGGCCGGATTATATTTGTTCCGTATACACAGGACATTGTGGATACTGTGGATCCGACGGGGCGCTTCAGTGGTGCCAGCTATTCCGATTATGAGACCAGATACACTGGTCTTTATTGTACAAACATCGAAAACAGCACGATGGACTATTACGCATTGTCTCAGGATGACGGTCTGACATACAGCCTCGGTTCGAATCCGTTCTTGCAGTACGGAACAGATGAAGGCAAGGAAGTCATCCGCAGGGCGGTTCTTAACAAGATTGCTCTGATCAAGTATGTGCCGTTTTCTGTTATGCTTCCGGAGAATCCCGCGTATGACCTGGGCGATGTGCTCAGCTTTCCGGGTGGACTGGGAGATGAGGACAAGCTCTTCTGTATTAACAAATACACATGGACGTATCATAAGGGCATCAAGCTCGAAGGTGTCGGGAAGAATCCGGCATTGTCTTCGGCGCAGAGCAAGACGGATAAAAACATTGCTGGACTTGCGTCAAAGATAAATGATGACTCGATGCATTATTACAATTTTACAAATGTCGACGACATCACGATTCACAATGGAGAGACCAGAGAGATTATCAATCTCCAGTATGTTACGACGAAGGATACACACGTAGACTTCCACGCGGAGCTTCGGGCTTTAATTGATGCAATCGAGGAGATACACGGAGATGAGTACACAGAGCACGATGTTAAGGGTATTGTGACTTATTACCTGAATGATGAGCCGATAGCTTACTATCCGATTTTTACGGAGTTTGACGGGCAGCAGCTGAGACATTTGCTTTATTTCTGGCAGAGCAGTGCGAACGTTATCGGATATTTCCGGGTTGAGCTTACCGCTGATGGAGGTAGTATCACCATCCCGGCGGGACACCTGCATGCTTACTGGGCCGGTGAAGGCTTAGTGGGTGAAGTGCTTGACACGAACCCGAATATCACGGATAACATCCAGGCACTGACATTTGATATCTTCGGAAGCTTCACGGACGAGGTTGTAGCAGTTGCGCAGACTCCTGCTTCAGGAAGTCCTACGGATAATATGTCAGCATTGGTATTTGATGGAGTTCTTGCTTCGTTTACGGACGACACGGATACACTTTCCGGTATATCCTTCACGCCTTACTTATCAACGGATCTGATTGCAGACGCCACAGCTCCTGTTGTGGGTTCCTGGTGGGTTGCATCTGAAGGTGGTCAGTATATTGAGACGGTAGATATCATCGGTGTGAACGGATTTGTATCGCCGAACGGAGGAGCGCTCAGTTATCTCTGCAGTTTTGACTCAGGAGAAACGTGGCAGGGATGGAACGGATCTGACTGGGAGGATGATCTGGAAATGACCTATGCCACAATCCACGAACTGACAACCGAGTTCGGAGAGGGCGCTGTCAGAATACGAATCATCTTTGATAGTGGCGAATCGGTAAGCGGCTTTACCGCTATAGGAGGACACTTATGATTATTAAAGAAAAAATGCCCGGACTTCGGTTCAAGACCAAACCGATCCGGGGACTTATAACGGTCGAGCTTTTCGATGCAAAAACGAAGAAGCTCATCCAGAAGGTCGAAAAAGAGAATATGGTCACAAACGCTCTGAAGAATATGCTGCAGGCGTATGCCGCAACGAATCAGATGGGAGATATCATGCCGATTGCGACGGTCGGTCTTGGCGGCGTCATGTTATTTGATGAAGAGCTGGATGCTAATGAAGATAATGTGTGCTTCCCTATGGATGCACATCTTGTCGGATATGGCGGACAGTTTATTGACACTACGAACACGATGGCGGGATCTAAGAATGAGGCAGAATCTTCCGTACAGCTCGGGGAGAACGGAAGGTCTCGCACAGTCTGGGACTTTGGAACAAGTCAGGCAAACGGAACGATTAAATCAATCGCTTTGACAAAAAATGCGGACCCGTTCCGCCCTTTGTCGAATAGCGTTGTGGCTCAGCCTCACTATTACTCCGGTGATAGCCGGTATACGTACAATAGTAATGCCGTGATAGCATACGAGGACGGTTACGCGTATGTCGTACATAGCATTGAATCCAGCTCTGAGAGAAGTGGCGTCTACGGTGATTATACCTACACGAGAACATATTCCATGACGATCCGGAAGACGTACTGTCCGATGATGAACTACAAAGTCGGAGATCCTGCACAGAATTATACATACGGACCGAATGATCTGCATCAGACTTTGACGTGGACCCAGGTTGCGCATAACACTGACCCTGCTTTTAACGATGTCAGCGCTCCGTGTGTGGATTTTGACAATGACGGCAATGTTTACATTGTTTGGTCGCCGGGTAACTCATCCGGAAACGGCGAGCTATACGTAACCAAAATCGTACGGAACAATCTGGAGTGGACCGCTCAAAACTGCGAGATTCTGAATCTGACCGGAGTGCAGTTTTTAAACGATTATCATATCGTTATTGACGGACATTACTTCGTTGTATCTTATGACCGGCACTCCATTTATAAGATCAATATCAGCAATCCGCAGGACATCCGTCAGATCACATTGCCGGAAGGCTACTACGTCAACAGCAGCTGGTACTGGCGTACAGCCGCGAAGGGCGGCGGAATGTACTTCACGGTATATATAGATCGTGCTGTCGGAGACAGAGTACAGAGATGTTACCGTAATGCAATTCTTTATCCGGATTATACCATTGTACTTCAGGGCATTGACCAGACTTATATCATGAGGCACTTGTGGCTTCCGTTCGATGACGGTTATGTGATCGGCGGGCAGAACTCAGACGGACAGTCTTCACACGTTTACGGACGTTATACAAGCAACTATCTTGGAACGATTGCAAACCTGCAGACACCGATTGTTAAGAATGCAAGTCAGACTCTCAAGGTTACCTATTCACTGGTTGATGCATAAAGGAGGCTGCTATGAAGAAGATATACTACGAGGGTGAAAGCAAAGCGCTCAAGAGGATGGCAGAGCTTATAAACCGGAAGCCAGAAACAGGTGAAGGTCATGAGGATGCCTACTATGGCGATTACAGTAAGGAAGCTTATGAACACAGTCAACTCCGCAGCGGCAATCCGCACAACGTAACGCTTGCAGATCTTGGGCTGGAAGGCATCCTGGATAAAATAAATGCGATTATGCTTGCCATCGGAATGATGCGTGGGTGGATTACGCATAACAACGAAACGATAACAGATCATGACGGCGCAGTTATCTGCTTCCATGGAGCAGGTGCTGACGAGGATCATAACTATCTGCTTTGGCATTAAGGAGGAAGGACATGGCTGGAAGTTCAGAAAAAACAATAGATCAGCTGCCTACTAAGTCGAGTATTCTCGGAACAGACTACATCCCGATAGACGATGGTACGCAGTCCTATAAAGCAACGTGGGCGGCACTTGTTGCACTGACCGGTGGTATCGCATCCGCCACGGCATCCGGAAACACGCTTACCATTACAACGATGGGCGGACAGATTTACACATTTACTCCGTCAGACAGCTCGAAGCAGGATGTTTTGACGTTTGATTCCGTTCCGACGAATGGTTCCAGTAATCCGGTCACGTCAGACGGCGTGTATGATGCAGTGCATGATGTCAGCACAGCACTTGCCGGGGAAGTATCGAGGGCAACGGCAGCAGAGGAAGCAAACGCTACGGCAATCGGAGTGCTGAACGGATCCGAATCAACAGAGGGTTCTGTGAAGAATACCGTTGCAGAATACATTACAGAGCTTATTGCCGGTGCTCCGGCTTCGCTCGATACTCTCAAGGAAATCGCAGACTGGATTATAAATCACGCGGAAGATGCTGCAGCGATGAACAGTCAGATTCAGGAGAACACAAGAGCAATCGCGGCAGAAAAGACACGTGCAGAGGGGGCGGAAAGCGCAAATGCAAATGCTCTGCAGGCTTACAAGGATCTCCTCGGCCTGACGGTCGATGAAGAAGGCTATATATGTCAAACAATTTAAGGAGGAAGAAAAATGGCAACAAAAAGACTTTTAACAGACGAGACCGGGCAGAGAATTGCCGGAGCTTTGGAAGAGATTGCTCTCGGTGGTGCCGGATCAGAAGCATCCCTTGATGCTGCAGTGATTGCTATGATTGACGGCACAAACACAACACGTGTATTCAAAGCATGGTACGAACGCGCGGCTATCATTGCCGGATCCAGTGCTACACGCTGGGGCTTACTTTGCAAGTTCGCAAGACTCATATCAGAGGCGTGGGAAGATAAGACCTACACACTGAAAAGCGCCCTTGCATCCATTTCCGGAGATCCTACGATGACACCCATGGATGAACTGGCATTGAAGACTGTACCGGGGCAGCTCGCCATCGAAACGGATTCAGCGAGTCCGGATGACTGGACGGTTGAGGATCCTATGACATGGTACATCCGTGCAAATGCGTTAAGCCTTGCTGATGGAACCATGAATATTACCGCCATTGAAGGCATTGACGATGATTTTGACATTACTGGTGAGGATGCTCCCGTGTGGACCTTTGCTCTGGCTCTCTTCATTAAAGAGTGGAGCGATGCATCCTACGATTATATCAGCTTTAAGACAGCGGCTGCTGAAGGATATGCAGCAGATGCAGGTGATGTTGATCCGAACGGTAACAAGAGAGATTTGACCTGGCATCCCACCTTCCCCGGTGGATTGAATAGCCAGGGTGCTCTGACTTCCGGGGCGAATCGTGCTCCCTACATTTTCAAGAGTGCGAATGACGGAATCACTGCAGCACGTCTTATGGATGCCTACGAAGGACTCTGGACGGACTGTGACAGCCGCTGGTTACTTCGTATGTGGCAGTTAAGACACTGGAATCTGGAGAACTCCGGCATTGCGGAAGGCTGTACCAATTACAACTTTGATTATACACCTGCACTTGCAGAAACTAACGTCACCAGAGTTCTTCTCACTGCAGCGCAGGCAGCAAACCTGATAGTCGGATCCTGTGTAATGCTTTCCACATCTTCCAGAGGCGGCACCACAGTTGTGATTGCTAAGATTGCATCAAAGGAAGAGGTCACAATCAGCGAAACGAGCTACACCGCGATTAACCTGGATACGACTACCGCTTTCACTACCACAACATCACAGCATCTCTGTACTGTAGCTTATTTCAGTGGCGCTACGGAGGCTCTTCCGGGACACGCTGACGGATGCTTCGGCGGAACACTTACCGATGGAAAAGGTCCGCTCAGAGTGGCGGGTGTAGAGTGCTTAGATGGAGCGTACTCACTCGGACTTGACCCACTTTACAACTGCACTGCAGGAAGCGACGGAAACAAGTTCGACTATGCAGTCTATGAGTGCAAGGACTCTGAAAAGCAGGCAGGAAGCATTACATCAGACTATGAGAATACCGGAATTACCTTCACCGATATGCCTAAAAGCTGGCAGTACGTTAAGAAGTTTGTGCGTACCACAAAAGGCATCCTTTTCCCGGAAGTTATCGGAGGCAGCTCAACAACCTATGTGAAAAGTGCGGTCCTTGGGACGGCATCTACGGGAGTGCGTTCGCCTTGGCGTTTTGGTACCTTGTACTCTGGGGCGCTTGCTGGTCTCGCTTGTGAGCTTGGTTACGGTGCGCCTTCGGGCTCGTTCTGGGGCGGTCGTCCGCGCCTTGGAGGGGCGGGTAAGAAAAGGGGGTGAATGACCGGCGAAGCCGGTCAGAGGGGGCCTTCCCCCTCAATCACCGATAACTCTAATAAATAAAGGGTCATACGGCGCGCCGACGTGCGTTCAATGGGACGAACTCTACGGGAGTACGTTCGCCTTGGCGTTTTGGTAACTTGAACAATGGGGCGAATGCTGGTCTCGCTTGTGAGAATGGTAACAATACGCCTTCGAACTCGAACTGGAACGGTCGTCCGCGATTTTACTAAACAAAGGCAAAGCTCCGCAGCTTTGCTTACATGCGCCGTATGATCCGCGCGAAAGCGAAAATCTGTAAAACCGGAACCGGGCGCTCCCAAAACCCGGGCGACAGGTTGTAGACCTGTTGTGTGGTAAGTAATAACAAGCCTGACCTGCTTTAAGGTTTGGGCGTAACTGAACACCACTTTGCAAGTAAAGGAAGATAACGGCAGATGCATACAAAAAGATTTAAGCCTCTGTCTCTTGAATTATGCGAGGACGCAGTCAGAGAATGCTTTGAAGGAAAATGGAAGCGGCGCGACGTTCTCGCTTTTATTGAAAAATCTGCAGGCATACAGCGACATGAAATCCTCCTGGAATACCTAACGCATGACCGGGCGATCCGGGAAGAGGCGATACATTCAGTCGGCCTCTATTTGTGGGATGTCCTGGAGGATTTAGTCGCCGGCAATGAACCGGAAGATATGATACCGGTAAGAATCCGGCAAAGAGCTGACGGCATGACCGGAAAGCTCAGAGATATTGCTCTGCTTTGTATACTGCATCAACTGATCGGACACGCGGCAAAGCTTATGATGGAACCGCTATTCTCGGCGCGCCTGCTGCCGACTCAACATGCAAGTCTTCCGGGACACGGACAGACAAAGCTGAAGAACCAGACACACCGGATGCTTCTTAAGAATCGCGGTGTCCGGTACTTCAGAAAAACGGATGTCGTTCATGCATACGCATCACTTAAGTATTCCGTTATTATAAAGATCGTCCGGAAGGAATGTCCGAAGGCATATGATCTGATCACAATCTTAGAATACCTCGGCAGGCTTGCTCCGGGCGGACATCTGATAATCGGTGGATATCTTGATGCCTGGCTCTTCAATTTTGCGATGAGCTACGCCATGAGGCATCTCTACACCACAGGAGAAGTGAGACGCGGAAAGTTTATCCGCCACATCATTTCAGTAGAGACCTTCATGGATGACTTTTGTCTCTTTTCGGCTTCTATCAAAGGACTGAAGAGAGCAAGTGCTTCACTGGAAGTCTGGATGCGGGAGAACCTGCAACTGGATATCAAATACACAACCGGAATCGAGAAGCTTCTACCGATTGAGGAAGAAAAACGCAGGCGGGAGCTTAACTCACCTGCAGCTCGCGGAGTACCTGTAGTCGATATGGCCGGATATAAAATAGCACGGACGCATGTAATGATTCGCGCCCGTGTTTTTCTTAAAGCCAGAAGACAGTTTCTCAGAGGATGGGAAGAACTACAAAGAACCGGCACGTTACGGGATGTACGCGCCAAAAAGATTATATCGTACAACTCCTACATCGAGCAGACGGACTCGTATAAGGCTCGGGAGAAGTACCACATCAGAGAGCTTATGGAAGTTGCTGTTAAGGTCCGCGGCTTCCATGGATGGTTACAAGCAAAGAAAGAACAGGAGGCATTATATGATTTACAGAAACGTAGAAGCAGGTCAGACACCGGAACGTGTAGTACTGGAGAAGCTGCCAAACAAGACAATAGTTCGAATGACGGACAATGTATCCCCTTTTGAGGGAGAAGATTCGCAGATCATGTACCGATATGATGAGGTGGTTTTCGACCTTCCGAAAGACAGAGCAGGCGAGACCGTGGTCAGCATCACGGAAGACTTTAATGCGTGGTGGCGGTTCGGGTGTTCCGATGAGGAACCGGTAACACTGGAAGCAAGAGTTGCAGCGTTAGAGGATATGTTCCTCGCAACGCTTGATGTATAAGGAGGTAGAACATGAGTCCAAAGTTTAACTTTATCCGCTTGATGTACAAGATGCACAAAATAAATGCAGAAGATGTCTGGGAGTATGCAGACAACGGAGAGATTACGGAAGAAGAGGCCGAAATGATTTGCGGTCCCCGTCCGTTATAAGGAGAGTGAAATGGAATGGTGGCAAACAACAATGGTTATAGCGGCCGGACTTCTGACCATCTTTAATCTGGGGGATAAAATATCAGCCTGGATTAAGGAACAGAAGCAACCGAATAACGATCTGAAGGCCAGAGTGGAAGCTCTGGAAAGACGGGATGCAGAGTATAAGGTAATTCTCGCCGGATACGCCGACAAGCTCCAAAGGGACTACGACTCCATCAATTCGATTAAGAAGACCATGAATCTGATGCTTGAGGCCCAGTGGGTTCTGGTGGATCACGCGCAGAATGGGAATAACACCAAAGAACTTGAGAACGTTTCCACGAAGCTGCATGAAGTAGTTTTTGGTAAATAAAGTGGATTTTTGACATTTTAAAGTCGATTTTGGTCACTTTTTTGCAAAAATGTACATTTTATGCAATTTATTTGCACGAAAAATAAACTAAAAGGAGGAGACAAAGATGGTACCGATTCAAATCTTTATGACCGGTCTGCTGGCCGTGTCAATCTTAACGACACTCACAACTCAGGCACTCAAAAAACTGTTCCGGGAATGTGGAGGAAAAGCTCACGCAAATATCATGGCGAGCATCGTATCGGTTGTAATTGCAGTTGCTCTGGGAGTGGCTTATGCGATTACAAAAGAGATCGACGTGAATGCTCAGTACATTGTGTGCGTGGTTGTATTAGCTTTCCTCGGATGGCTCTGCTCCATGAATGGATACGATAAGGTAAAGCAGGCCGTGAAGCAGATCATAGCCGGTGGCGATATCGACAAACTGGAGGAATAAATATGGCGAGAGTGATAATGACGAGTGATGAATTTGTGAGAAGACTGGAAGTTCTGGCATCCAGACCATCCTATTATTCGAACAAATATCCGTATAATGTTTGTTACATACATTCTGATGGAAGAATATCCGCAGATTGTTGGAATTTAATCAAGTGCATTTTGAATGGGTATGATGTCAACAGCACAAAAGTTGGATACTATCAGCATGATTTGAGTAACACCGGAGACGCTGATGGAAAGACATTGGTCGGGATGTGTTCAGATGTTTCCACGGATTTTTCCAGGTTGAAAAATGGAGAGCCGAGATTCCTATACCTGAAGGGAACAAAAGTAGATCACGCCGGTGCCTTCATAGGTGAGAGAAATATCGGTGGAAAAATCTACAATGTAATTGAGGTGACATCAAGTTGGGAAAGAAAGATATTATATTCCTATGTTGATTCGGAGGGGTGGAGAAGGCATTACAAAGGAGCGGCAAAAAACGGACGGTGGACAAAACACGGAAAGATGACCGCGTGGCTGGATTATTCCGGAACTCCGGAAGTTGCACCGGTGCAACCGGCAGAGAAGAATCTGGATGCGGTTGCCATGGATGTCTACAAGGGTAAGTACGGAAATGAGCCGGAGCGCAGCAAAAAGCTGAAGGCAGAAGGTTATACAACCGATGAGATTAAGCAGATTCAGGATAAGGTGAATGCACTTGTGAACGGAAAGCCGACACAGAGCTATCAGACCTATACGGTCAAGCCGGGTGATACCTTATGGGGTATCGCCGTGAAGTTCTTAGGTGACGGACAGCGATATCCGGAGATCAGAGAGCTCAACGGCATCGGCAAGAATAACGTGATCCGTTCGGGACAGGTGTTAAAGATTCCGCCCAAATAGTTTTGACCCACGTCTGCCACGAGGTCAAATCTTCCTTAAAGAGCGCCTTTGGATGCAACATCCGGGGCGCTCTTTTTGCATGTATAGACAAAGGTACCACACCTGGTCTATAATGAGGGGTGTTAATAACGTCCCTCATAAACGTCTTAACAAATGGATTCTACCCACAACAGCGCGTAGGGTAAATCCAAGAGGACCTTTTCAGTGTTCGAGCGTTGTTTCGTTAGGTTCACGAAACGTGACAAGTTCGAACACTCCGGAGAGGTCTTATCTCCGGAAACGTTCAGAACGATGACGGAATGATCCGGATATACGATAACCTTCTCGATGAAAGTATCAATCACTCTCCGGCAGAAGTTATCATCGGCAACGTCTCCGTCACGGAAAGAACGCAGCCATGATGCAAGATAGTCTCTCGGAATGAGAGGCTTTTTTATTTTCATTTTTTCGAGTTCCACGGACAAGTCAGTTATCTTTTGCCTGTAATCGACTATGCGTGGCATCACCACGTCCGCAGGTACGCCCTGTTCGATTGAATTTGTTAAATTGTTCATCCGTTTGGTAAAGTCTCTTATTTGAGCCTCTACGTGCTTTATTTCGGCATGCGGCAAATCTGCTTCCTGCAATTCCATGATTCTGTCCGTGATTTGCTCAATCAATTCGTCCGTAAGTGTAAATTCTCTACACTCTTCCAGAATCATCATCTCATATCGTTCCTTCGGCATCGGCTTGATGCACTTTTTGGGGCAATGGTAATAGTAGAACTTCTTTCCGCTCTTCCCGGTTCCGTGTGTTCCGGTCAGTACGGATCCGCACTCCGAACAGATGCACTTGCCGGATAGCAGGTAATTTGCATCTGCTCCACCGTTCTTCGCTGTACTCTTCAGCTTCGTCTGTGCCATATCCCATTCCTCCTCGCTCACAATGCCCGGAACGTCTATCGACAGTCCCATCATCTCAAATTCGCCGATATAGTGTCTATTTGTTAAAATACGATAAACAGAACCATTTTTCTTATAAATGCCCTTAGCGGCCAAGGAACGAACGATTTCGGCTATGCTGTAATCCTCACAGCACAGTCTGTATATCTCCCGGATGACTGCTGCCTCTTCCTCGATAATGATGACATGCTTATCCTTATCCTTGCCATAGCCATACGGACACTTGCCCGGCCACTGTCCCTTCTTCAGAGATTCCTTCATTCCTCTGGTGACCTTCTGCCTCAGATCTGCAGAGTAATACTCGGCAAGTCCTTCCAGCAGGGATTCCAGGATAAGTCCTTCCGGTCCTTCCGGAACGGATTCCGCTGCATAGCAGAGCTGTACACCTGCCTTGCGGAGCTCTCGCTTGTAGATGGCTATATCCGTGCGGTCACGTCCAAAGCGGTCAACCTTCCACACGATAACCGCCTCGAACTGCTTCCGCTTTGCATCCTCTATCATCCGGAGGAATTCATCGCGTCCTTCGGTGGACTTCCCGGAGATGTGCTTGTCCGCGTAGATCTCGGTGACCACCATATCATGCGATTCCGCGTAACGCTTACAGTCGGCAATCTGTCCTTCGATAGACTGGTCTGTTTGACGCGGTCCGGCGGAGTATCTTGCATATATCACTGCTCTGATCATGATGCACCCCCAAAGAGACGACGGAGCTGTCCTCCGGCAAGTTGTGAGATGTCCCGCGCCATCGCCAGGAGTTCTTCTTCCGTGACTGGCTTCGCAACGTCGCCGCGGATCAGAAGAACATCGCCGTCTGGAGTGTAGTCCGTCCGGAAACCGTTCTGCATCATCAAAACGTCCAGGGCGTAGAGCAGCAAGCGGTCGTTGTTAGTTTGTGGCGCGGGTTTGCGTTCTATGTGGACGACCGTCTTCCCGTCAATGAGTGCATAGTCCGGGGATTTTATTCTAACCGGAGCAGGATCCACACCGAGCAGGTCATCCTCGGAAACGTTCAAGACACGGGAAAGCATCCGCAGGTTGTCTGTTGACGCTTTACGCAACGGAACCCTGTCATGCTCCCATTTAAAGATGGTCGTTTTATTCACGCCGATTTTGTCGGCAAGATCTTGCATACTGAGGTCTCTTTCTTCCCTAAGTTTTCTGAGTTTTTCTCCAGTCGTTGCCATCACATTGCCCTCCGTTGTTTTTGTTATATTATAGCATACAATTATAGAACAATTAAAAAATTTTATAGTATTTTATAATTTTATGTTGACATGCGTTGCTTACGGTGTTAGTCTAATAAGCAACGGAGCCACACACAAAACAACCGAAGAGAGGAGGAAGAACAACAGCATGGAAGAAGTAAAAACAGAGCGAGGTTTCGACAAATTGCTCCTGGAATATGAGATCCGAAGCCGCGGGATGACAATCGACGAGTTCTGCGAAAGCATCGGGGTGTCACGGGCGGCGTATCAGTTTTGGGCGGCCGGCAAAAGTGGAGACTGGACCCGCGGAAAGATAACCAGAGCCGCGGAAGTTCTGGGGCTGTCCGGGGAGCAAATTCTGAAGATTTTTTTTGCCTCCATCGTTGACTAATAAGCAACGATAAGAAGAAACAGGAAAGGACAACAGATGGCAGATTACAGGGTTGACGACTTATACAAGGTCAGTCGTGTGTTTCATCCATTAAGCCCCGGATGGCTACCGTGTGAAGCGAAGTGCATTTTCATCGGTACTTACGAAGAGTGTCAGCAGTTCATACAGGACCGGATATATGTGGCGGACTTAAAGGATGTGGAAATCAGAAAGGCGGAAGATCATGGCAGCAAGAAAAATGTGGGTAGTACATCCGGATGATGAAGATCTCGATGAGCAGAGCTTCAATTCATTCTGGGAAGCAAAGCAGTGGGCGGCAGCGTTATGCAGCTCTTACTGGATTGAGGAGGTGGAAGGATGAAATGGAGATGCACGGAATGCGGTGAAGAGTTCGCATCGGATGAGATGGAGAGCGACTTTTACATTGTGAATCAGAGGAAGAAGCTCTGCATCTGTCCGGACTGCATGGATAACATCGAGCACATGGATGAGGATGACAAGTTTGATTACCTGATGGAGAAGGGAGACGGGTTATGAGAATAAGATTTGAGGAAGTTGACGTTGACTTAACACTCTGGGAGTTCTTAAAGGCGGTAGCGCTGGGAATAGCTATCTGCGCGGCTCCGTTCATCATCAAAGCAGTTTTACTGGCAGCAGGATTATAAGAGGCGAGAGCGAATGGATATTGTAGACAGTTTAGCACGTGCCTGCCTTGAGGCGGTACGAAAAGAATATTACAAGGAGGAAAAAACAAATGAAAATCACAGCAACGTTCGACAGTCTGGAGGAGTTCCAGGCGTTTGTGAGAGGAAAGAAACCGCTCACAACTGAAGAGCTGAACGCAAACGTTCAGAAGACCGCTGACATCATCAACGCAGCGGAAGAGAAGATGGAAGCCAAGAAGAAGGCGGAGAAGAAAAAGAAGTTCAAGGAGCCGGAGGTAGTCGGCGCTACACCGGAAGAGATGGAAGAACTGGAAGCCGATGAAGAGATCGACTACATTGCTCTCCGCGTGAAGACACAGAAGACTCTGGCCGAACTGAACAAGGCATCCGGAAAGAACCAGGCGACCAAGCTCATCAAAAAGGTCTGCGGAGTTGACCGGTACACAGAGGTAAAGGACGCGCAGCTTCCTGCGTTACTGAAGGAAGCAGAGGAGGCGCTTAATGCCGAGTAGTCATGCGAGACTGTCCGCATCAGCGGCAGCAAGATGGATCAACTGTCCCGGGAGTATTAAACTCGCCGAGGATTTAGATCTGAAAAGCACATCCAGTCCGTATGCAGACGAAGGCACTCTTGCTCACGCAGTAGCCGAATACAAGGTATCCGGAAGCACAAGCGGTCCGGCATACAAGAAGGAACTGCGGAAGTGGGAGAAGTCAGAATACTGGTGCGGCGAGATGGATGAAGCGACAGACTTCTACAGGGATGAGGTGTACAGCATCTACATGGACCTCTTACAGAAGGATCCGAAAACCATCCAGATGGTCGAGCAAAAGGTTGACCTCGGAGAGTGGATTCCGGAAGGCTTCGGTACATCCGATGCGGTGGTTATCGGCAATCACGAGATTCACATCATCGACCTGAAATATGGTAAAGGCGTGAAGGTGGATGCTCATAACAATCCGCAGCTTCGTCTGTACGGACTCGGTACCGTGGCGCTCTTCAAGGACCTGTATGAGTTCAGTGAAGTGCATCTGCATATCATCCAGCCGAGGCTCGACCATATCAGCCATGAGTTCATGCCGGTATCCGAGCTGGAGCACTGGGGAGAGGCAATCGTTAAGCCTGCAGCGAAGGAAGCTTATGAAGGAAGCGAACGTCAGAAGTGCGGAGACTGGTGCAAGTTCTGTCCTGCGAAGGCAGTATGCCGGAAGAGAGCGGAAGAGAATCTGGAACTTGCAAGGATGGATTTCAAAAAGCCTGCTTATCTCACGGAAGAGGAAATCGGTGAAGTCCTGGCGCAGATGGATGCACTTACCTCATGGGTAAAGGATGTTTCCGAGTATGCTCTTCAGAAGGCTCTGGAAGGCGAACACTTCGAAGGCTGGAAGCTGGTAGAAGGCAGGTCGAACCGCAAGTATGCCGATGAGGACAAGGTGGTGGAGAAGCTTACGAAGGAAGGCTATGACGAAGCAATGCTCTACTCGAAGAAGCTGCTTACCATCACCGAGATGGAGAAACTTATCGGCAAGAAGAAGTTCTCCGAGCTCTTAGAGGGCAAGGAAGGACTTGTCATCAAGCCGGAAGGCAAACCGGTGCTGGTACCCAGTACCGACAAAAGAGAAGAACTGAACACAGCAAAGGCTGCGGCCGATGACTTCGGCTCCAGCCTGCCATTCTAAAACAAGGAGGAAAAACAAATGGCAACAAAAGTAGTTACAGGATTAGTGAGATTAAGTTACGTGAACATCTTCAAGTCGAGATCGTTCTCGGAAGGTCAGGACGCAAAGTACAGCGTGTGCGTTCTCATCCCGAAGGATGACAAGAAGACACTGAAGGCAATCAGAGCCGCCATCGAGGAAGCGACCGAAGAAGGCGTGAATTCGAAGTGGGGTGGCAAGAAGCCGAAGAATCTGAAGACTCCGCTCCGTGACGGAGATGACGAGAGAGCAGATGAAGCAGAAGAGTACGAAAACATGTACTTCCTGAATGCGACCAGCAATCAGAAGCCGGGTATCGTAGATAAGGATCTGAATGAGATCCTGGATCCGGATGAGGTGTACTCCGGATGCTGGGGAAGGGTATCCATCAACTTCTATCCGTTCGATGCGAAAGGCAATCGCGGTATCGCCGCCGGCCTTAACAACGTACAAAAGATGAAGGATGGCGAGCGCTTAGGAGCCGCGAGAGCATCTGCAGAGGACGACTTCGGCGACGGATTCAAGGTACCCGATGATGACGATGACGGCGACGGAAACGATGATTTCTAAAAAGTAATTACAATTTGCATTAACAAAGGAGGAGAGATAAGTGGAAAAGAAAAGAGTATTGAGTACTGATATCGAAACGTTCTCCTCCGTGGATCTTAAGGAGTCCGGAGTGTTCAGATATACAGAATCTCCGGACTTCAGCATCCTACTCGTAGCTTATGCGTTTGACGATGATCCGGTGACGGTCATCGACATGACCGCAGATGAGTTCAAAGCATTTCATCAGCACCGGGAGTTCTGGCATGCACTTACAGATCCGGATATTGAGAAGCATGCATTCAATGCAGCATTCGAGCGTACCTGCTTCACAAAATATCTGGGAGTGGAAATGCCGCCGGAAGAGTGGAGCTGCACAATGGTAAAGGCATTGACACTCGGACTTCCGGGAAGTCTGGAGAAGGTCGGCGAGGCATTACAGATGCGGGAAGAAGAGTTGAAGGATAAGCAGGGCAAGGCTCTGATTCAGTACTTCTGCAAGCCGTGTAGGCCTACCAGCAAGAATGGAGAGCGGAAAAGAAACCTTCCGAAGCATGATCCGGATAAGTGGAAGCTCTTCATCGAATACAACCGGCAGGACGTAGTAACAGAACGTGCCATCCGGAAGAAGCTGGACTCGATTGCAACCACTACCGAGTACGAACAGAATCTCTGGTCTTTAGATCAGAGAATGAATGACCGGGGAATCCGTATCGACGTACCGATGGTGGAGAAGATCGTGGAATACGATAACCAAAGAAGAACGGAGCTGATGGAAGAGGCAAGAGATCTGACCGGACTGGAGAATCCGAACAGTGTGGCACAGTTGAAAGCATGGCTTAATGAGAAGGGCGTACCGTTTACATCCGTAACGAAAGAAACAGTGGCAGCAGCTCTTAGCCTTAAGTACATCCCGGATGATGTAAGACGCGTTCTGGAGATCCGTTCCGCGCTCGGCAAGGCATCGGTCAAGAAGTATCAGGCCATGCTCGATGCAGTCTGTGAAGACGGAAGGCTTCGAGGCATCCTTCAATTCTACGGAGCAAACCGTAGCGGCAGATGGGCCGGAAGACTTGTGCAGGTGCATAACCTTGCAAAGAACTCGCTGGAGAATCTGGATATCGCAAGAGACTTTGCTGCAAGCGGAGACTTTGACAGTCTGCAGACGCTCTTCGGAGAGACCGCGTTCGTGTTCTCGGAACTGGTACGTACCGCATTCATTCCGAGTGAAGGATGCCGGTTCGTAGTATCTGACTTTTCTGCAATCGAAGCGAGAGTGATTGCGTGGCTTGCCGGGGAAGAGTGGGTGCTTCAGGCATTCCGTGAAGGCAAGGATATTTACTGCGAGACTGCATCCATGATGTACAAGGTGCCGGTGGTCAAGCACGGAGAAAACGGACATTTAAGAGCGAAGGGCAAGGTCGCTACTCTGGCCTGCGGATACCAGGGCGGAGTCGGAGCTATGAAAGCCATGGATAGAGAAGGCAAGATTCCGGAGGAAGAGCTGCAGTCTGTTGTGGATGCATGGCGGAATGCGAATCCTAAGATCGTGAAGCTCTGGTACGATTACGAACGCGCTGCGAAGATTGCTATCCTGGAACACCGGACCGTGCGCAGACCACATGGCGTTGAGTTTGGCTTCCACCATGGCAATCTCTTCATCAAGCTTCCGGGCGGCAGGAAGTTATGCTACTGGGATGCGAGAGTGAAAGAGAATCCGAAGACCGGAAGAGATTCCATAGTGTACATGGGCGTGAATCAGGAGACGAAGCAATGGGGAGAAGCTGAGACCTACGGAGGAAAGCTGGTCGAGAATGTCACACAGGCAGTTGCAAGAGACTGCTTAGCAGATGCAATGGTGCGTGTATCCTTAAGCGGCGGACAGATTGTAATGCACGTACATGACGAGATGATTGTAGACATGCCGAACGAAGACAAGGATGCACCGGATAAGATCACGGAGATAATGAGCGTTGCTCCGGAATGGGCGGAAGGACTTCCGCTTCGGGGCGAGACGTACGAAACAGCATTTTACAGGAAGGATTAACCATTTATGACTATTTCAAAAGTGGCAGCAGATAGATTGTACGCACTGATGCGAGAAAAGGGCATAACGTCATCAGATGTCTGCCGAGAACTAAATATCGGATATCCGTGCTTCAAAGCAATGTTAGAAGGAAAACAGCCCTGCTTCGGAAAGTGGCAAAGAAAGATAGCAGAGCTGCTGGGAATAGAGAAAGAGCAATTATTCAGGAAGGATTAAGAGAGACATGAAGTGGACAAACGCAAAACTAAAGGAATACGTCAAAAGACGCGTGAGGGTTACCTTTACAAATGGTGAAACGGAGTCCGGTGTTTTGGGATATACTGAACGATTCTCCTCAGAATACGGATTCCGGAAGCCGGGCTACTTTACTATAAACAATCTCGATTTTAAGGTATCGCACATCGACAAGATCGAGATTCTACCCTGATAAGAGGAGGGAAAAGCATGATCAAGACAAAAGACTGGACGGTTGAGTTCGAAGGAAGGCACTCGGAAATAATCGGCGACATTTATGCCATCTTAGAGGCGGCACGTCTGAAGGCACCGATGGAACTATACGTAGCGTTTGAGCTGTTCTCCAGAGAGGATAACAAAGAACAAAAGAAAGAAGAGAAGGACACAAGGCTCCGGGCATTCGCGGCAGTGCTCGCAGCCATACCGGAAGAAGAGCGGGAGAAAATAAAAGAGCAGCTATTAAACAATAAGGAGGGAAAACACGATGGAACTAATCATTGATAAAAACGGGAAAGCCGTCGACCTGGAGGACGTCTCCGTGACAATAGTCTACGAGAGCAAAGAAGAAGCAGACCGGATGAAAGAAGGGATGGCCAGCGGCAAGGTCCAGCAGCTGGAGTGGCATCCGATAGAGGTCAGGGACGGGAAAGTCATCGGAGACATTCCAGAAGTAGGGCAGGACGTCATCCTGACACTCGATAACGGATATGTGACGGTGGACACATTCCCGGACGATTACGAGAGTGACGGATTCTTTTGGGGGGTCCTGGCATGGGCGGCAGCGCAACCATACGAAGAGAAGGAAGGCGAGACATGAACGAACTGGATAAGCTTGAGGCGTACCTCAAAGAGCGTGGTTACAGATACGAGAGAATTAAAAAAGATGCGGATAAGTTTGGACGCGAGTGGCATCAGATCATTGTATATGACGAAAACGATGTGAGACAGTGGGACGCAGTCTGTGCTCCGGGAAGCTACGGGTACGAGGCAGGATTGCTCGAAGTGATGGGCGAGAAGGTTGTGAGAGTTCAGGACAGCGTGGAGGGATATCTCCGCGCTGACGAAGTTATCAAAAGATTAGAGGAGGAAAACAATGAATCTAAATAGATCAAAAGAACTCATGCAGAAGCGAATCAACTGCGAGAAGGAAACGATGGAGCAGGCCTGTTTCCACCGGTCATGCAGCAGCTGCGTTAATTACATAAGTCAGGAAGAGGAACGAGAGCTCCGGGTTACCGCGCTGCATATCATGCAGGCGTGGATTGGAGCGAAGAACGAGATACAGATGACATGCGGATGCCGGACAGCGTTCTACATCATGGAAAAGTGGGAGGCGAAAACAGATGGATGCAAAGGAACTGACTAAAAAGTACTGGGCGCTGGAGAATGAAGTGGCAGAGCTGAAGAAAGAAGTTGAATATTTGAAGAACGAGGTACAGAAACTCCGAATGCTGACAGAAGACATGAAGATAGACTTGCAGATGCTGGAAAGGAGTAAGAGATGATTACGAAGAAGCAGATAGAAGAACAGTTTGGTATCGGCAACTATAACGCAGATGCGGAACTGAAGAGCGATGAAGAAGTGCTCGCGCATGTCAAAGCCTGCGCTGCGTTATGTGACTTATTCGAAGATGAGGAGATTAAAGACATCCTGTATTGTGTCAAGGTGATGCTGAAGGAAAGGGCAAGGGTAAGGAAGGCACCGGATACGATATCTGTAAATGCCAGGTCTATGTACTGGGCGTGGAAGAAGATAGACGAGGCAGAGAGGAGGAGACCGCATGCAGATGACTGAGTCAGAGATTATCAAGTCGTACAATCACGCGGAGAACAGACAGAAACAGATCAAGATACTATCAGAGCTGAACGCATGCAGCAAGGCGCAAATCAGAGAAATACTTGAACGGAACGGCTGCGAGGTTCCGCACTACGGAAACAGATACACCGGCAAGGTCAAGGAAGAGCCGAAGAAGGAACCAAAGCGCGTCAGCGTCAGGATGAGCGAGAAGAAGAAGAAATCCGACGGCTCAAATTTGAGCACTCGGCTCCTCAAATCTGAGGAGCAGACCGGACTCATCAAATCTGATGAGTCGGAAGATGTCGGAACGTGTCAGCAGGATGTCGGAACAATATCGGAAACACCAGGGAAGCAGACGGCTCCACCGGAGGTAATTGAACTCGCGCAGGAACGGATCCGTCAGCTGAAGTTAGAGACGGACGCCATCCAGGAGAACATCGACACTCTTCAGGAAGCGCTGAAGGAAAAGACAAAGTTATGTGCAAGACTGTGTAACTGGGTAGACGAGAACACGGAGGGTTAAGCCATGGGTGTAGACGTAGGATTCCTTATAGCAATGGTCATGATGTTCGGATGCGGACTCTTTGCCGGTGTAACGTTCATGGCCATGAAGCGTCAGGATGACGAGGAGGAAGGAAATGATAGGGACAATACGGATTGATTATTCCTACCCGGGAGGACACGGAAGGATTGAGATAGATGCGCTGGAGTTCTTCCCGGTATCACAGGAAAAGTGTAAGAAGTTAAAAAAAATATGGGATTTAGAGACGAACCTCGGCAGTAAAGAGACCGACAAGCTTCTTATTATAGAAGCGCTCGCTCTGCTTACAAGATTCACGGAGGAAGAGATAAAGGATCAGGAGACCGTAATACTCAACAACGGAGAGTATGCAAAGAAGAAGGACCAGGAAAAGCTCAAATCCTTGAACAGAAAACTCAGGATGCTTAAAGCAAACGCAGAGGAGGTAAACAAGTGGGAGCTGTAGTTGACTTTGCGGATGAGAGTAAGAACCGCATCCGCGTTAAAAATAATATAGAGTTAGCCATCTCACTCGGTAAGAGCCGGTTTGACACGAACTGGAAGAACGGATCCATGAAGTGGTCCGTTCTCCTGGACAAGCTGTCAAAGAGCGTGACCACACCGGAAACCCATGCCGAGTACATGAAGATGGGAAAGGAAGCACAAGACAAGATAAAGGACATCGGCGGATTCGTGGGCGGACATCTGAAAGAAGGAAAGCGCCGGAATGGTAACGTGGAATGCAGGCAGCTTGTCACTCTGGATGCGGATGCTCCGAAGGGCGACCTGTGGGATTCCATCCAGAACGATATCGAGCATCCGGATCTAATCTGTGCCATGTGTATCTATTCCACGCACAAGCATTGCAGTGATAAACCGAGATACCGCATCCTGATACCGCTCGACAGACCAGTAAGTGCAGATGAATATGAAGCAATAGCAAGGATGCTCGCGGATCACATCGGCATGGCGAACTTTGATGCGACCACATTCCAGCCGACCAGACTGATGTACTGGCCGAGTAACAGTTCCGACGTGGATCCGCTGTTCAAATACAGAGACCTGCCGATTCTGAAGGCAGATGATGTGCTTGCAGAATACCCTGGCGGCAACTGGAACGATGTGTCCTACTGGCCGGAGCCGGATGGAATGACAACGAAGCGGAAGAAGGAAGCAGACAAGCAGGGAGATCCGCTGGAGAAGAAGGGACTGGTCGGAGCATTCTGCCGGACCTATACGATTCAGGAAGCAATCGCCACATTCTTACCGGATGTGTATGACAGTACTGCGAAGGAAGACCGGTACACATACAAGGCGGGCTCAACTGCTGCCGGACTTGTTATATATGAGAATAAATTTGCATACTCGAACCACGGAACGGATCCGGCATCCGGACAGCTGTGTAACGCGTTCGACCTGGTGCGGATCCATAAGTTCGGATTGAAGGACGAGGATGCGCCACCGGAGAAAACCGGAACAGCTCTTCCGAGCTACAAGGCGATGATCGAGTTCGTGCAGGGGGATGAGGAGACAAAGCTCACGATTGCGGAAGAGAAACGCAGCAACGTGATTGATGACTTCGGTACTCCGGTGAAAGACAGTAAGGACTGGATGAAGAACCTGGATGTCACATCAAAGGGTGAATACCTTCCGACAGTCAAAAACTGCAGGCTCATCCTCCGGAATGATCCGAAGCTGCAAAGCATCGCATATAACGAAATGACGCGCGGCTTCGAAATAAGAGAAGGCTTTGCGGATATACCATGGAATCATCAGGACCGATTCTGGAGAGATGCGGACTACTCGCTGCTGTTCGGATACTTATCAGAGCAGTATAACGTGAACTTCCCGGAACGCTACCTCATGGCAGCCTTTAATAAGGTAACGATGCAGCGCAAGTTCCATCCTATCAAAGACTACGTGAACGGACTGCCGGAATGGGACGGAGTGGAGCGCGTTGATAGTCTCCTGATCAGGATCCTCGGCGCTCCGGATACAGAGTACGTGCGTCAGGTTACAAGGAAGACACTTGTAGGATGCATCAAGCGCATCAAAGAACCGGGATGCAAGTTTGATACCGTGCTGGTGCTGGACGGTAAGCCCGGCATTGGTAAAAGTACGTTACTCAGGATGCTCGGCGGCGAATGGTTCAGCGATTCGCTAAGTCTGACCGACACCAGGGACAAAACTGCTGCCGAGAAGCTGCAGGGAGTGTGGATCATGGAGATCGGCGAGATGCAGGGAACCAGAAAGGCAGATGTGGATATCCTCAAAGGCTTTTTATCAAGACAGGTGGACGAGTATCGTCCTGCGTTCGGGCGCGTAGTAGAGAGAAGACCGCGTACTACAGTCATCTTCGGTACTACGAACACGGTAACCGGATTCCTTCGGGATGTAACCGGTAACAGACGCTTCTGGCCTGTTCCGGTGGAAGGCGGAGAAGGTCCATGGAAGCTGACAGATGCAGATATAAGACAAGTATGGGCGGAAGCGAAGATATATGAGGAGAACGGAGAGACTACGTTCTTAGATGCAGCCATGGAGAAGGAAGCAGAGAGAATGCAGCGTGAAGCTCTGGAATACGATGAACGCGAAGGCGCTGTTATTGATTATCTGGATACACTGCTGCCGGAAGACTGGCGTAAATGGGACTTCGATAAGCGCATGGACTACTTTAGTGATGATGAGCTTGTAAGTCACGAGGATGGACTCCTGGTGCGTGAATACGTGAGCGCCATGGAGATTTTCTGCGAATGCTTTCATAAACCGAAAAGCGCATGGCGGAGACAGGACGGATATGAGATTGCATCCATTATGGCCAGAATCGAAGGATGGGAACGCAGCAGCGTTATGATCCGGGATAAAGCGTATGGAAGGCAGAAGGTTTTTAGAAGAAAAGAGGGCAACGAGTGAAGGCAACAAGTACCGAAAAAGGCAACAAGTCAAAAATGAAAATAGGGCAACAACTCAACTTGTTGCCTAAACTTGTTGCCTATTCAAATGCAGTCACAGAGCGGAAAGGCAACAAGGCAACAAGTTTTTATGCATATAGAGGAAAAATAATAAAAAAATATATAAATTACACGTTAAAACACGCATATTTGCGCATACACGCGCACGCGCGTTGCCTTGTTGCCCTACTCAAATCGGAGGTTGAAATGCATGGATAGAGAACGAGATGTAGAACGATATCTGGTCGGCAGAGTTGAGAGGATGGGAGGCATGTGCATGAAGTTCGTGTCTCCTGGGAACGATGGAGTGCCGGACCGGATTGTAATCCTTCCGGGTGGAGTCATCGTGTTCGTAGAACTGAAGGCGAGGCACGGAAGGTTGAACAGCATCCAAAGATGGCAGCAGGGATGTCTGAAGCGGAGGGATGTTGATGTGCGAACTGTTTGGAGCAGGGAGCAGGTAGATGAGATGCTGAAGGAGGTATGCAGATGAAGAGAACATATAAGTGCAGCTGGTGTGGTGAAGAGTTCGAGCGCCTGGAGTGCCAGACGAAGGGCAAGCAGATGCTGTTCTGCTGCAGACAGTGCCAAGCAGATTACAGGTCCAAAAAGCACAACCCCGAAGGGCGACCGATAACGAGACACCCGTATCTGAGCGAGTACAACAAAGAGCACAACGCGGAGAGGATGACGGACGACGGACGACGTCAGGAAGAAGCTGAGAGAAGTAAAGCTTGGATCCGGAGAGCAGAAAGGCTACGGCAAGCTGTACGGAAAAGCAGAGCACCGTGTGGTCGCCGAGCAGATGCTTGGCAGACCTCTGAAGCCGGAGGAGGTCGTCCATCACAAGAACGGAAACAAGAGAGACAACAGGCCGGAGAACCTTCGCGTCTTCGCAAACCAGGCGGAGCACGCAAGGTGGCACAAAGAAGGAGGTGATGCCACATGAGGTTCAATCCATACGAGTACCAGCGAAAAGCGATCCAGAAGATCGAGAATGAGAAGAGCGTCGGGCTCTTCTTGGATATGGGCCTTGGCTGAGGCAAGACTGTGATTACTTTGACAGCTGTCAAAGACCTGATAGATGACTTCGCAGTGTGGAAGGTCTTAGTCATAGCTCCGAAGCGAGTAGCGGAAGATACATGGACTTCTGAACATGAGAAGTGGGACCACCTAAAGAGCTTACGGATCTCGAAGGTGTTAGGTACCAGAGCACAAAGGATAAAGGCACTGGATGAGGATGCAGATGTGTACGTGATAGGGCGCGATAACGTGCAGTGGCTTATCGGATTGTATCAGCAGAGGCGGAAGGGATGGCCTTTTGACATGATTGTGATTGATGAGCTGTCAAGCTTCAAGAATCCGCAGGCGAAACGCTTCCGGGCATTACGGAAAGCGCTGCCATGTACAAAGCGTGTGGTGGGATTAACCGGAACGCCGAGTCCGAACGGGCTGATGGACCTCTGGGCGCAGGTGTATCTGCTTGATCAGGGAGAACGGTTAGGAAAGACCATCGGAGCATACAGAGAGCAATACTTCAGACCGGGCAAGCGGAACGGATATGTGGTGTTCAACTGGGAGCCGGTGAAGGGAGCGCAGGAAGAGATACAGTCAAAGCTTCAGGATATCTGCCTTAGCATGAGCGCGGAAGATTATCTGGAGCTTCCGGATCTGATTCCCAGAACGGTCAAGGTGCATCTTACGGATCCGGAGTGGAAGGTCTATCAGACCATGGAGCAGGATGCACTCATCGAACTGGAGGATCCGGATGATGCGGTGGTAGGACTGAATGCAGCAGCGGTTATGAATAAGCTTTTGCAGATAGCGAATGGCAGAGTATATTCCGACCGGGGATGTGTAGTGACGGTTCATGAGGAGAAGCTGGATGCCTTGGAAGAGATTGTGGATACCGCATCCGGTCCGGTATTAGTCTTTTATTCCTACCGGCATGATCTTGACGCCATACAGGGCAGATTCAAGGACGCGAAGACCTTAAACGGACAGGAGGATATTAAAGCCTGGAACGAAGGACAGATTCCGATGCTTTTAGCACATCCTGCATCCGTAGGATACGGATTGAACCTGCAGGCTGGAGGTCACATCATCGTGTGGTACGGATTAACCTGGAGCCTGGAATTATATCAGCAGGCGAATGCAAGGCTTTACAGACAGGGGCAGAAGCATGCAGTAATCGTGCATCACTTAATCGCAGCAGGCACCGTGGACGAACAGGTGATGGAAGCACTTGAGAAGAAGGACACATCACAGGCGGCACTTCTCAGGGCGCTGAAGGAAAGGAAAGACAGATGAGACTATATTTAAGCGGTCCGATTACAGGGACCGATGATTATAAACTGAGATTCCGGAGGGCGAAAATGGAGCTGGCGGCAGCAGGATACACGAACGTAGTAAATCCGGCAGAGCTGGATGGAGTGCTTCCGGTGGAGCAGATGGAGTGGGACGAGATTATGACGGTATGCATTGACCTGCTTGCAGGGTGTGACGCGCTGATCCTGATGGACGGGTGGGAGCAATCCAGAGGGTGTAACCGGGAAGTCGGATACGCGCAGGGCGCTGACTTGATCGTAGTCCCTTTAGACGAAATGCTGAGGAGGGTGAGAGAGTGAAGAACAAAGTGGATGAATTAAAGCTTCGGTCATTGACCTGGGACGATTATGGTATCAGCCGGGAGCGGTATCGGGAACTTCAGCATTTTTGCAGGCAGTATTCAGAGAAAAAGAAAAAGGCGGCAGATGCTACGGACTATGGCAGCATGACGGGGTTTTTCACTTATGACAGAGTAGGAGGCAAGAGTTCCGGTCCGTCGAATCCGATTGAGAGTGCGGTTATTCGAGGCATAATGCTTCAGGAGAAATATTTGAAGGACGTGAAGATGATAGACGAGGCAGCAGCCTGGGCCGCTTCTATCGGGGGATATTCAAAAGCATGGAACATTATCCTGTGGAGTGTCACTCGTGGAGTAGGATATGACAAGCTTCTGGCAAGATATGAATTTGTACCGTGGAGCCTTCCGGACTTTTATGCAGTCAGGAGAGCTTTTTTCGCAAGACTTGATGACCTGCAAAATGAAGCATCCGCAAAAAAGAGCCCCCCTGGGGTGCCAGAAAACGAGAAAAAAGTTTGAAAAAATAGCCCCCTTGGGGTCTATTTTAGCCCCATTTTATATGGGTCCAGGGGTCATTTTGAAAGATGTAAAAAATAAAGGGTACTCCGGGTGTATAATGAGTATGATGGAAATATAGGGACGGGGCATACAGCTCCCGTCCTTTTTCGTGGATAGAAAAAACAGGGGTCCTCCGGGGACACTGCTAAAAAGAACGGGGGACGGGGTATATGTCAAGGTCAGGGCGATGGCCACAGGTCAGGAAGCTTGCATGGAACAGAGACAGGAAAGCACGTGCTGTTTGTCATATTTGTGGACAGCAAATTGATTACAGCCTGCCCGCATCTTCAGCGCCTGATGCTTGGGAACCTGATCATGTGATTCCAGTAAGCAAAAGACCAGAGCTTGAGCTGGATTTGAATAATATTAAGGCTTCGCATATGCGTTGTAACCGCGCGCGAGGCGATGGAACAAACGGAGAGAACAACCTTGGAATGCAAAGTCGTATTTGGTGATGCGAGCGTGAAAGGGTAGGGGCCAAAAAATCTTAAACAAAAGCCTGGCGGCGGATTCCACCCGCCCGCAGGCATCTCTCCCCCCGAAACATTTGAAAGCTTTTTTTAGGCAGGATGGTGAGCCATGGCAAAGAGTGCGGTATCGATGTGTAAGAAAGTGAATAAGGACATCAAGTCCCAGGCGATGACTCTTGCG